>X398_Eurasian_Reed_Warbler__coassemble_286_pt1 | contig 52481 bp, 55 predicted proteins | sample X398_Eurasian_Reed_Warbler__metabat2_low_PE_002 | metagenome-assembled genome bin X398_Eurasian_Reed_Warbler
CCATCCCATATGCATTAAAGTCACTACCTAATAAAATTGGTTGTACATTTGTTAGCTGCATTTGTCCTTATCCCCTTTCTTAATTTATTTTGCATTGTCACGTAAATAATTTAGAGCGATTACATGATCACCTGGATAATCAAGCGTTTGATTTTTAATTTTCAAGAAACTTTCGCGTCCTTTACCTGCTAAAAAGACAATATCTCCTTGATTAGCTAGTTGAATTGCTCGTTGAATCGCCTCAATACGATCCTCGATTTGATAAACTTCTACAGCTGGATTAGTGATAGCTGATGCAATTTCGTGCATAATATCTTGCGGATTATCATTCATACTATCCTCAGTCGTCACAATCGCAATATCGGCCTCCTCTGACATAGCTTGACCTAAATCATGGCGGCGATTGTGCGCCTTCCCACCAATACTACCAGTTAAAGCAATAATTTTACTTTTTGGATATGCTTGTCGTAAAAATTTTAAGCTTTCTTTCATACTTAAGTAATTATGAGCATAATCTACATAAACTACTTTATCAAAATCTTCCGATACTTTTTCCATTCTTCCTGGAACAGTTGTTTTAACTAACCCAATTCCCATCACATCGACCGGGATATCTAACAAATCAGCTAAGCAAATCGCAGCTGTGGCGTTACTTTGGTTAAATGTTCCTGGAATACTTAACTGAAAATCACCTAATTTAGTTTGATTTTTAAACACGGAAAAATCAAATCCTTGTGATTGATAATAATAATTAAATTGCTGTTTATTACCGTATGTCACATATGGTAAATTATTTAATTTAGCTTTTTCGCAAATGAAATCAAAATAATCACTTTCACCATTAATAATTAATTGTTGACAGTTATTTAATAATTCTAACTTACAACCGAAATAATCATCAAAATTAGCATGTTCAATATCACTAATATGATCAGGTGAAATATTTAGAAAAATCCCATAATTATAAGTAATACCAAAAACACGATCTAACTTATATGCTTGTGAAGACACTTCCATCACAAAATATTTCATTCCGTAATCAACTGCTTGACTCATCATTTGGAATAAATCTAATGATTCTGGCGTCGTCAAACTCGATGCCACTTCAGTCTTACCATCTAAAATATTCATTTCAGATGATAACTGTGCTACTTTATAATTTGTTTGACGTTCTAAAATATTTCGAATCATATATGACGTTGTAGTTTTACCTTTTGTACCCGTAATACCAATTGTTGTTAATTGTAAATCTGGATAATTATAAAAAGCACGGGCAACTACAGCCATTGCTTTTTGAATATTTGTCACTACAATTGCCATTTGTTGATAATTTGAATATAATTGCTCAGCGACATATGCCTCTGCACCATTATCAATAGCCATTTGTAAATATGATTCTTTAAAATTTAAACCTTTACAAAAAAATAAACCATCAGCTGTTATTTTTCTTGAATCATATGCTATGTTACTAAATTGTTGTTCTTCATAGTCAGCAGGAACTTGATAATGCCACTCTCCTGCAATAACTAATTCTCGTAATACGTCATGTTTTTGGAGTAAATCTACTATCGATTTTAATGTAATCATTGTACATACCGTCTCTATCTTTATTTAATCGCAGTTCCATTTTCTGTAATCAATAACCCATGGTACAATTGCGTTTCATCATCACAATCATCACAATAATATAATTCTGAATTATCCCAAAAAGCTACTTGATAAAGATTTTTTTCACGGATATTAGAATATTTCATTGCTAATTCTTGATACTTTTCGCGATAACATTTTCTTGCATCTTGTAATGTCGCAAAAGATTGCTCCCATATAATATCATCTTGCCAATTCTCAAAAAACCACCATGGTTCATTTGGACCATCCATTAGAATCACTTGATACTTCATATATTCACCTTAAATATATTGTCTCTTTTCTCCTGCCATATAAGCATCATCAATGAAGCCACCACCTAAACAAACATCGCCATCATAAAAAACAACAGCTTGGCCTGGGGTAATAGCTCGCGCTGGTTCGTCAAAGAAGACCGTTGCTTTATTATCTTCTAATAATTTAACACGTACTTTAACATCTTCTTGACGATATCTGAATTTAGCTGTACACTCAAATTCTTTTTCTTTTGGTAAATCACTATTAAATTGCAAATCACTAGCATCTAAAAGATCTGCATATAATAACTCATGATGGAAACCTTGACCAACAATTAATTGATTATTTTCTAGCGATTTGCCAATTACAAACCATGGATCATTTGTTTGACCAGTACCACCAATACCTAATCCTTTACGTTGACCTATTGTGTAATACATTAAACCGTTATGTTGGCCCATGACAGTTCCATCAACTGTTACCATATCACCACTTTTAGCTGGTAAATATTGACTTAAAAATTGTCTAAAGTTACGCTCGCCAATAAAACAAATCCCTGTTGAATCTTTTTTCTTGGCTGTAGCTAAATTCGCTTGTTCTGCAATTTTACGTACTTCTGATTTTTCCATCTCACCTAATGGAAACATAATTTTTTGTAATTGTTCTTGTGATAATTGACTTAAAAAATATGTTTGATCTTTATTATTATCTATCCCTTTTAATAATTCAACTTCACCTTGTTCATTACGACGAACACGTGCATAATGCCCTGTAGCAACATAATCTGCTCCAAGTTGCATAGCATAATCAAGAAAAGCTTTAAATTTAATTTCTTTATTACACATAACATCAGGATTTGGCGTTCGTCCTTTACGATATTCTGCTAAGAAATATTCAAATACACGATCCCAATATTCCTTTTCGAAATTTACTGAATAATAGGGAATTCCTAATTGCTTAGCTACTTTCGCTACATCTTTGTAGTCTTCTGTTGCCGTACAAATACCGTTTTCATCAGTATCATCCCAGTTTTTCATAAAGACGCCAATTACGTCATATCCTTGTTGTTTTAGCAAATAAGCAGTGACTGAAGAATCAACGCCACCGCTCATACCTACAACAACTCTTTTTTTAGTTGTCATTTGTTCACCATCATTTCTGTTATTTTATGAAACTACCAGATTGAAGGTCTAGGTTTCAGTTTAATTATTTTCAACTTCTTCAATACAATTACGTTGAATTAAATTATTCATCACAAAATTAAATTTTTGTTGAATCATTTTGCCTTCTTCACTATTATTAGCAAAGATATCAATTGCACGCATACCATCTTGACTGACAATTGACATTTTTAGTCCTTCTAATGTTTTATTAACTGTAATTTTTAACTTCACACCTGATTTAATTTGTGGTGTTGGATCTAAATCACGTACTAATTGAAAATTCCCTTGACGTGTTTCTTGAAATCCTAAATCACGAAATGTATATTTTTTAGCGTTTGTTCCTAAACGGTAACTTTTTGGGCTCCCTTCAGGACGTGCCACTGTTGTATATGGCATAGTTTTATCTCCCCTTTTTTAGTCGTTTAACTCTATTATAATACGTTTCAGGTCAGCAATAAACTCCTCAACTTCATTTTTTGTTATTTGATACCCAAAACTAATACGAACTGTTTCATCCACGGCAGAACTATCTTTACCATATACAGCTGTTAACACATGTGATTTTTCGATATTACCTGCTGTACATGCCGAACCAACAGAAACTGCATAACCTAATAAATCAAGGCGTGTCAACAAAATTTGGCTATTAATATTTGGAAACCACAAACTCAAAATATGAGCTAAATGTGGCTCATCTGTATCACTTACACCATTGACTTTAAAAGCAATTCCTGACTTGGTCAAGCTTTCTACAATTAATTTACGAAAACTTAAATATTTAGCTCGCTGCTCCGCTTTATAAGTCGGTGTCAAAAATTTTACCGCTTCTGCAAAACCTAGAATAGCTGGTAAATTTTCTGTACCTGCACGTAAATGGCGCTCTTGTTCTCCACCGTGAATCAATGGTAATAATTTAGTTCCTTGCCGTACATATAAAAAACCAATACCTTTGGGCCCATTAACTTTATGCGCAGCCACTGTTAATAAATCAACAGGTAATTTTTGTACATTAATGTCTTCAATGCCATAAGCTTGCACCGCATCTGTATGAAAAAGAGCTTTAGTCGTTTGTAACCATTCAGCAATTTCTTGAAGCGGAAAAATAGTCCCTATTTCATTATTTCCATACATTAAACTTACTAAAATTGTTTTATCAGTAAAATCTGCCTGGACTTGTTCAAGCGTAATTCTGCCGTGTTCATCAACAGGTAAATATGTCACTTCATAACCTTGCGTTTCTAAATATTTTAACGTATTTAAAACAGCTGGATGTTCAATAGCTGAAGAAATAATATGGTTACCTTGTTGCTTCAATAATTCTGCAGTTTTTAGCAGAGCTAAATTATCACCTTCTGAACCACTACTTGTAAAAATAATCTCATCTTCATTTGCATTAATTGACTTAGCAATTTGCGTACGTGCAGTTAAAACTTCAAAATTAGCATCGCGTCCGACTGAATGTACACTCGAAGGATTACCATAATTTTTTTGCATTGCTTCTGTCATTACTGCAATAACTTCTGGTCTAATAGGAGTTGTCGCAGCATTATCCAAATAAACGACCATGACCATTACTCCTTATAAATTGTTTAATAATGTTTGAATCATTTCCGCCGATTTACGCCCAGCATCGATAATAAATTGATCAAAATCAACATTAGCATGACTATCTGCTGTATCACTAATTGCTCGGACAATTAGTAAAGGGGTCTTAAATTGATAAGCTACTTGCGCAATAGCTGTACTTTCCATTTCATTGGCTAATGCTTCCGGAAACGCTGTTTTAATTCTTTGAATTTGTTCTGCACTGGCGACAAACTGATCACCTGAAACAATCAAACCAACATGAAAAGTTAAATTTGTTGGTAATTGTTGAACTTTTTGAACAAGATGCTGATTAGTTTCATAATATAATGGAAAACCGCCAGCCATTTGCCCATAATCATACCCAAAAGCAGTAACATCAACATCATGATAAGCTAACTTATCAGCAATAACAATATCCCCAATTTGCAATCCTTGACCAATACCACCGGCTGATCCTGTATTCCATAATTGTTCTACTTGATATTTGGCAACTAATAATGTTGCGGTTACACTAGCTGCAACCTTTCCAATTCCTGATTGAACTAAGTAAATTTCATGTTGGTGATAATAACCGTGATAAAAAGTAGCGCCTCCTTCAGTGAAGACTTCTTTATCTGTCAAAATTTCTGTCAATAATTTGACTTCCTCGGCCATTGCACCAATAATTCCAATTTTCATAACTCTCACCTTCGTTTCGCTAAACGTTAAAAATAAAAATACATAAAATAATAATTAATAAAATTAAGACAATAATGATTTTGTTCAAAATTTTATCGACTTTACTACTCTTTTGGGTTACTTTTGTCCGACTATCATCTTTTTGCGGATATTGATTTGGATCAACTGTATCATGATTTGTTTCCGCTAAAATATCTGATTTTTTCTTTAATTTTTTTTGTTTGTGCAATTCAGCACGTGTCATTGGTTCACGTTCCACTATAAAACTCCTTTACTCTTTGCTAATTGTATTGCAATAATTGTTTTGGCATCTTCAAGCATTGGTAATTCGTCATTTTCAAATGCTTTAATTTCCAGATGTTCATCAAAATCACCAGCTTTAGGATGACTAATTGTTTTTAAATTCGTAGCTAAATATAAATAAATTTTTTCATTAGCAAAACCTGGCGAAGTATAAAAATCTGTCAAATAAGAGAAATCACCTGTCATCTGAATTTCTTCTTCTAACTCTCGCATTGCTGTCTCAATCGGCTCGTTATCTGTGACATCTATTTTACCTGCGGGAATTTCCCAAATTTCTTTTTCTAGAGGCTTACGAAATTGTTTAACCAAAATAATTTTACCATCCTTAGTAATCGGTAAAATAGCTGCTGCACCTGGATGAAAAACTAATTCTCGAGTTGTTTTTTCATCATCGTTCACTTTCACGATATCTTCCACAACATGAATCACTTTACCATTAAAAATTTCTTTTCTTGCTATTGTTGGTTCATGATATTTATCCATTAATATCACCTCTTTTAGTCAATTCTGCAAAAACACGTGCACTAGCATGCCCATCTTCAAGCTGACAATATTGCTGCTGAAACTTTGTCAAATCGACATGAGGATTATTTAAATAATACTCTATTTGTGTAAATAAAGCATCATTATTTTCCACAATTGGTCCAGGTACTTTTTGATAGTCAAAATAAAATCCACGAATTTCATTTTGATACTTGGCATAATCATAAGCGTAAAATATCATCGGTCGATTTAAAATCGCATAATCAAAAAAGACTGAACTATAATCAGTAATTAACATATCACTAATTAAATAAAGATCACTAATATCTCCGTAACTTGAAACATCAACTACATTTTCATATTGTGTTATATTTAAGTTTTCCGAAATTAAATAATGTGCACGTACAAGTAAAACACAATCTGGAAACTGCTGACTAAATCGTTCAAAATCGAAAGGTAAATCTAAATAGTATTTTCCTTGGCCTAAGTTTTGATCATCCCGCCATGTCGGTGCATATAAAATAATTTTTTTATATAATGACAAATTTAACGTCTGCTTAATTTTTTCGATATCAGCTACAGTAGCATTGACCAGTTTATCATTACGAGGATAACCAGTTAATAAAATACGATCTTTGTCAAAAGCAAAAGCTGTGGAAAAAATTTGAGCTGAATATTCGTTAGCTGCCAACAAATAATCCCATTTCGCTACATCTTCTAAAAAATGACGATGATACTCTTCTGTGGATACATTAGGCATTGTGACATGTTTAATATCTAAACCTAGTTTTTTTAACGGTGTCCCGTGCCATGTTTGAAGTAAAGTCGTCCCCGTACCTGGCTGTTTCCACTTTGTCGTTCTAGCATTAACAATCCATAATTTCGCACGTGTTTGGAGCCATAACTCTTGCCATGAGGGACTTGTATAATAAGGTACTTTCGCCTCTCTAAATTTATGCACATCATTTTTCCGAACATGCCAAATTAATTGATAATCTGAATACTTTTGTTTAGCGTATTCATATAAAGCTTTTGGATTATCCGAAAAAGCTCGACCATCAAAACTATCAAAGACAATGACATTCTTTTTTGGTAATTTGGTTAACAATTTAAATAATATTTTATAATATGTTGCCGGTTTGAACCATTTTCGCATGCATCAAGCTCCCTAAATAAAAATAAGGTATAGTCAAAACTATACCTTGAAATGGGTTATGAGGGGTTCGAACCCACGACCCGCTGATTAAGAGTCAGCTGCTCTACCAACTGAGCTAATAACCCTCTAAACAAGTATAATTTTAGTTATCCTTTTTTTGAATGTCAAATAATATACAAAAAGAGGTACAACCAAAACGGTCGCACCTAACTTTTATATCAATTAATTATAAACCAATTAAATATTTAAATGTTGCTACAGCAACGATAGCACCTAAAATTGGAGCTACAACTGGTACCCATGCGTAATCCCAGTTTGATGAACCTTTATGTTTTAAAGGTAATAATTGGTGTACTAAACGTGGACCGAAGTCACGTGCAGGGTTTAACGCAGGTCCTGTAGGTCCGCCAAGTGAAATAACAAGTGTCATCACAACGAAACCTAATGCTAAATGAGCAGTACCTAAATTATCACTAAAGAATGAAGCTTTTGTGATACCTAAAGCACTGAAGAATAAAATAAATGAGCCAACAAATTCTCCAATAAATCCATTTAAGTATCCTTTAGCAGCAGGTGCTGTCGCAAAAGTACCAAACACTGCATCTAAATCTTCAGTTTGATCATAAAATGGTTTGTATGCCGCTACAACGATTAATTGACCTAAAATTGCACCAATTAATTGTGAAACGATATAAGGTGCTACTTCACTCCATGGGAATGCACCAAAAATTGCTAAACCTAAAGTGAACGCTGGATTGATGTGGTTACCACTAACTCCACCAAAGATCATAGCTGGTAACATAACACCACAACCATAACCTAAAGCGATTAATAACCATCCTGTTCCGTGTCCTTTTGTACCTTTTAAGTCAGCATTAGCTACTGCACCGTTACCTAAGATCACAAGCATTGCTGTGGCAATAACTTCTGAAAGGCAACGAACTAATAATGAGTATTCCTCCATTTTGGCCTCCTATAATTTTTTTCATTTAAAACAACACTTTTACGTAAATTGTAAATTATTTACTGAAAATTGTAAATACTTTTTCATATTTTTTCAGCAGATAATTAACTTTTTTCTTCATAAAATCAATATTTATTGCAAATTCACCACTATAATCTATAAATTTGCAATAAAAAAAGCAGCTGAAAAACTCCAGCTGCCAAAAATTTTGCTTTGTTCCAAAAAAACAAAGATTAAAGTTTTTTGTTTTAACATTCTAGGCTTATAAACATTGATATATCAACATTCTTGATATACCGTTACCGAAAATCATAGAAAAATCATAAAATCACTCTAAAAGTTACCTACATAATTACTCATTGTGTTCATAATATTTTCTTTTCTAGCGTCTGTTAAATGGTCATATATTTTCACAATCATATTTATATCTCCGTGCCCTACTACCTTAGCGATGTCTATAGGTTGCAAACCACTTTCAACTGCTAAAGTAATAAATGTATGTCTTAAACCGTGCAAGGTAATATAAGGTACTCCAGCGTTAGCACAAGATAGCTCCATTGCTTTACGTGTTTGTGGTGCACTGATTATACTACCGTCGAAACTATGGAATACTAAACCGTCTCTCACAGCTCTTCCTAGTTTAAATTGATCTTGAAAATCTCTTTTGCGATACTCATATAGTAAACTGCATAAATTATCATCTATCTTTATAACTCTTTCGCTCTCTCTACTTTTTGGAGTATCTCCGATATATTCCTTATTATTCATATCTTTAGTCACGGTTTTATCTATATTTATTGTTTTATTCTTAAAATCAATATCAGACCAATATAACGCTCTTACTTCTCCTTGCCTCATTCCTGTTTTAGCAAGCAAAGAAAACATATAATAATATTGATAATTCTTTAGCTGTTTACTTCCCTCTATGAAGTCTCTAAGTTCCTCTACTGTGAAAGTTAATATGCTATTTTCTTTTTTCTTTTGTACTGTTGTTGTATCTACTTTTTTAAATGGGTTACTTTCTAAAAGCTCCATTTTACAAGCATACTCAAAGATAGTTTTGAATATATTTAAGTAATATACAGGACGTTTATAATGCTTTTTTATACGGTTGTAAATTTGGTTACACATCATAACATTAACATCGCAAATCTTCACGCCAGGCATATAAACACCGTGATTATACATTGCTTTCAATGCATTAGCATATGTCGACAATGTAGCCGTTTTAACTTTATCACGCTTAAATTCAAAATAACTTTGCATTAATTCTTCGATCGTTATTTTGCTATCCATTATTTTTCTATGGAAGATATTATTGTGGAACTCCAAATAATTCTCTTGTGCTTCTTTCTTAGTTTTGAAGCCTATACGCCGTGTATTTATAGGTTTATTAGTATGAGGGTTTACACCGTCATAACCACGCCACAACCACAGTGTATTATTATTCTTATCTTTATAACTTTCAAACTTAATATTGCTAATCATTTATATCATCCTTTTCAATTTGGCTTACTATTTTAGTCGCTCGGCTTACCTTATTGAAATTAATGATTGTTATGATGTTATTAGTCTAAAAGCTTGTCTATAGCTTCATATATTCCGTCTGGTATGTCTGTATCTTTTGATTTCAATTTATTCATTATTTTATTTATATTAGGTTTATTGATGAATAACTTGGTGTTATCCCTAATCTTATCTAGCTCATTCAAATTATTATAAAATAAGTTTATCGTACGCTTCAAAATCATAATATCATCATATCCGCATTCGCTAATATAAGCCATATATTCTTGTGAATAATTTACACTTGAAGACAATTCAGCTATTCTAGGGTCAAACTCTCCGAATAAAACATAATGAGCTACAATATCGATCAATATATTCGTTTCAACGTTAATACCTTCGGGAAATAATTGTGTATAACAAAAATATTTTATACTTTCCTGTAACTCATGCATTAAATATACATATGAGCCTTTTTCGTTTACAATTTTATCTGTTTCAAAATCTATAAACGTGTTTGTAGCTATATCTATAATGTTATAAACAAATATTTCTAAATCTCCATAAATCAACCAGTCTAACGAAACGTCAAAATATTCTGCATACTTAACTAGATATTTTTTCATAGGCTTGTTTCTGACTTTTTCCCAATTATTTATGACCCCCTTGTTTGATACTCCTATTATTTTAGACATCTCTTCTAACGTTAAATCTTTCTTCTTTCTTAAAAACCTTAATCTGTCGCCTAAATTCATACTCACAAACTTTGCCATACAGCTAACCTCGATTTAATTTTCTTATAAATGTATTTTATTATGTTAAAGTACAGTTGACAAGTTTTTAAATTAAAGTTAAGATGAAAAACGAAAAGTATTTTAAAATAATAAACAGGGGTTGATATATATTGAAATTAAAAAGTTTTTTAGTATTATACAATATTAAAGTTTCAGAAATAGCTAATTTATTAGATATTAGTTATACCGCCATGTCTATGAAATTAAATGGAAAAATACCATTCAAAGACTATGAAATAAAAAATATTTATAACTATCTAAAGAAATATAAAAATAACCTACAGTATGAAGATATATTTTTTTAATAAAAAAGTATTTCAAAATATTAAAACAACTTCAAAAAAAGGAATAAAACCAATGCAAGCAGTAACAACATTAACAAGCAAAGAGCTATCTGACATGATAACTCTAGAAGTACAAAATAGCGTGAAAGATGAATTTAAACGCAAAACACATGAATTAAATAACGCCGAATATATGAATAAAAAAGACAGTGCTAAATATATCGGTGTTAGTTATAACACGCTGGAACGTCTAGCAAGAGAACACAACTTACCTCATTACACGGTATATACAAAGATAATGTATAAGCGTAGTGATCTAAATGATATGATGAGTAATTTAAAAGAATACTAAGCCAGTCGCTCGGCTTACCTTACTGAAATTAATAATACAAATGAAAGGAATATATAAATTGGATAAATACAAAGCATTAGAGCTTAACTCTTTAAACATTCAAATCAACCATATTAACAACGCTCTTAAGGACGTAAGAGATGCCTTTGCAGAAGAAAATAGCGAAAAACAATTACGGGCATTATTGCAATTAAACCAGCAATCACACGACTTAGATAAAGTTGTAGAAGAATTAAACTGCTTTGTTTTAGAGGCTAATAGAGAAATTTTATATTCAGAATAAAAAAATAGAGGGCGTGATTAATGTACGCTCTCTATAAATTGAAAAATTGATATTTTTGATTAGTTATTAAGTTATTAAGAAAGTAAAGCAATCAATGAATTTAAAACATTATTAATTGTTTTACTTTTTTATTATATCATATTGCGATAATTTGGAGGTTATAACTTTAAAAATCAGCAAAATTAAAGATCCTAGTCAACTCTGCTGCGGAAACTAAACATACACAGTTAATTAGAGCTGAATACTTAAATAAAGCCGAAGCGTGTAAGTATCTAGGTATTAGCAGACCTACATTTTTAGAACTTTTAAAAACTCAACATCTATCAAATTACACGGTATTTACTAAGGTCATGTATAAACGTAGTGACTTAGATAAATTGAAAGGAATTAAACGCAAATGAATAACAAGTTATTACTAGAATTAAACAATGAAATTATTAAACTTAATCAATTGAATGGCTTAATTACGGCTGTTACAGATGATGTTGACGAACTATCAATATTTTTACTAAAAGATTATGCTAAACGTCTAACATCTGTGATTGATAAATTAAACGAAACTATCAATAGCGTAAACGAAAATGAGCTGTGTAAGTAAATAAAAAAAAGAACGTGTTGAGATACGCTCTTAGGAACTGGTTAAACCATGAATAATATAAGGTATTACACTATTGAATTAAGATGAGAAATTTATCGGTCTGATAAACCTCTATGTATTTATAGTAACACAGAAAGGACGTGTAAGACTATGAGAATAAGCGAAATTAAAGAACCTATTTTTGTGTTGTGGAAATTAGTTAATAGAAACGGTAAAGACACAAAAGTACCTTATCAAATAAACAACCAACCAGCCTCAAGCACTAACCCTAAAACGTGGTCGACTTATAAAGAATGTAAAACAATTTTAAAGGCGTCTAACGGACTATATGACGGCTTAGGTATTAACTTAGTAAATAATCTAATGTGCATTGATATTGACCACATAGATAAATACGAAGATCGCACAGAGCTTAACAACATCATAGAAGACTTCAACACATATACTGAAGTATCTCAAAGTGGCAAAGGTCTTCATATCCTATTTTATTCTAAAGACTACCCCGCAATATCTAATAAAAACAGCAATTCAGGCTTTGAATTTTATAAAGCAGAACTCAAGGAAGATAACACTGTCGATAAAGGTAGGTTTATAGCGATCACAGAGAATATGTGGGATAACCGACATTTAACTATTAACGAAGTAAATAATGACGTCATAACTCATTGGCTATCTCTCAAAGGAAATAAAACTGAATATAAAACATCTGTAATAAAAGAAAACACCCTTACCACAGGTTTCTCTAGTACCAAAATGGTACTTCAGAAGTTACTTACAGATAAAAACAAGGATACTTTTATATCTTTAATGAACGGCGAACTATTAAACTTTGCTAGTCCCTCAGAAGCTAGAGCAAGCCTAATTTTTAGAATTATATTTTATACACGTGACATAGAAATTATTAAAGAAATAGTTATGATGTCTAAACAAGAAAAATATAAGTTTGACGAAAGGCGTCAAGGTATGGACTTTTTAGATTGGGAAATATTACGCCTTTTAAATAAATATGATGGGAGCATTTATGAAGATATGAGATTAAAAGAAATCAACACAATTACAGCAATAACAACACAAATTAATAAAGGCGAAAAACTAGATAACAGCCTAAGAAATAAAGCAATGATTATCTTTTATAAAAATTTGTTTTATCACTTAAACGTAGACAATATAAACACGGAAAAGTTTAGCACTGATTTAAAACAAATGTTTTTATTTATTAACACCTTAAGCCAAACTCCAATGACAGAAAAAGAATTAAGCAATTTGCTATCAAAAGGAGACGAACAATTAAATGACCAATAACGAAAATAACAATATTTTTAGCAATATAGCACATGAAGCACTAAAGGCTAAGGGAACTAAAAAACAGCAGAACACAGGAATTGACTTACCTTTAGAAATAATAGATAAATTGCAATTAAACCATAAAGGACAATTAAAAGCTAAAAGTCTTGTAAATGCAAAAGAGTTAATTAAATATCAGTTACACAACACCCCTGTAATTAAATATAATCTTTTTACTGAGAGCATAGAAATATCGGAGGACGCCCATGATATAGGTTTAGAAAAAGGCGACTATACAGATGAAACTATAGCAAGCGTTAAATACCATTTAGAAGCAAAATACAATGTATTATTTACGGATGATTTATTAGACCAAGCTATTAAGCTAATAGCAAAAGAATATCGATACGACCCAGTAAAAGACTTTTTAAATGAATGTCATAAAAATTGGGATGGTATCTATAGACTTAATAACTTTTTTCAAACCTTTCTAGGAGCTGAAAACATTGAAGCTGTAAGTTTAATAGCTAAAATATATTTTTCAGGATGTGTTAATGTTTTCTTTAATCACGGGGCTAAATTTGATTATTGTTTAGATCTAACAGGAAGCCAAGGTGTCGGAAAAACTAGTTTACTTAAAAAGATAGCCCCATGCGATTATTACAGCGACCAATTTATTACATTTACGAGGGCAGATGATTTAAAAATTTTAAATACTCATGCATTAAACAACGATGACGAAATGAGCGTAAGTAGCAATACTAGCTTTAAAGATATAAAAAAATTTATTACAACAACAGAATTTGAGTACCGTGAACCTTACGCAAGAAATGCAAAAAGACATCCGAAAAAATGCGCATTAGCACGAAGTACAAACGACTTAACTCATTTAAAGGACAAGACAGGCGGACGTCGCTTTTTACCAATAAGAGCGAATAAAAATAAACAAATTAAACACCCGGCAAGCGAAGAACTTTCAGACTGGTATGTTACACAACTTTGGGGAGAGGCTGTTCATTACTACCTTAACGGCAAGTATTTACAACAAACACAGGAAGAATTGCAATTACTAGAAGAATACCGAAAAGACTTCGAACGGACGCAACCATTAGAAGACACGGTAAGAGACTTATTAGACAATACTTTTTGCTGGGATGATGTTATAACGCTAGATGAAATGGCTACAGAGTTACATATATCTACAAGAAGCAACGAAATGAAAGAAGTAGAAATGTATATGACAAATGTTTTTGGATATAAAAAACTACGAAAGCGAGTTGAAATCAAAGACGAAACTAGAAGAAATAACGGAGAACAAGCAACAATAAAAAGACAGCAAAAAACAGTGTTTGAAAAAAGAAAAGATTAACAATATTTTGTTATGGCTATGAACATATGCACACCTTATGCACATCTTACGTACACCCTATAATCATTGATATATAGCTATTTATAACTATTTTTGTGCACATGTTCATACTTTTTTATAAAAAAAACTTTTAAAAAAAATAATAGTACTGAAAAAGTGTCATTTTTATATATCATATAGAGATGAAATAAATGCACATATTAACAAAACACTGATATATCAACATCGAACCGTGCTCACAAGGTGTGCATACTTAAAACATATATCACGTGTCTAAAGAATTATCACAATCATATATCGATCAACTTTGGGGCGAAGCTGTTAATTTATACAAGCATAAATTATTTTTAGAAACTTCACAACGTGATGAAGAATTACTTGAGTTACACAGAGCACAATTTAAATATAGCTCTCCTATTGAAGATAGACTTAGAGACTTATTAGACAGTTTACCAAAAGAAAAAGAATATATTACCTCTGAAGAGCTAGCTGATAGCTTAAGTATAAAATTAGAGGGAAAAGAAATGGCTATAGTTAAACATTTAATGATAAATGAATTTAAATGTATAGCAAAAAGAAAAATAATACCAGTAGAAGAGTATGACACAAAAACAAAGAAAAATATAATTGTAAAAAGAAAAAGACATATTTATGAGTTACAAAAATAACTCTATATTTTTATGCTATGTCCTTGTCTGTCCTACTGTGTCCACCTATAAACATTAATATATCAATATTTATATTACTTTATGGACATAGGACATAGTTATTTATAAAAATAATAATAAATAAAATATATTATATATATTTATATTAGGTTTGTTGAGTAAAAAAAGGGTGTCCTCTGTCACTAATTGATTAAAAAAGCTGATATAGCAATAAAAATCAAAGACACCACGGGACACACTAAAATTACAATGGACACAGTTATACGTGCTATCAATATCTACTACGTGTCTAAAGTATCTATTAGGAACGTTAGAACTCAATTATTATTAATTACACTTCTAAGGGTATCTCCATTTCGGCGACACCTTGTAGGGCGTCATCTTAACATATGATTAATAGAATTCAAACACGCTTACCTTTGATACACCGAAAGCCTATTATATTAAGCTTTTTCTATATCAGAAATATAGTTCATAATATAAAAATATTATTCTTTGACGACAAACTTATTCAAAGCAACTTAAAATAAATTATTAGGCTTTATAACTAGTAAAAACTTGTAAGGTATGAATTTTAAATTAACATACGTTAGAAACGATTTTAGCCCCTAATTATTAAATTAAAACATCATACATAGATGTAATGAATATTACTATTGTGTAAAAGGAGAATATTTCAATGAAAAACACTTGCAAAAATGCAGAAGAAATCAAACACAAATATACAGAACTAATGGAACTTATAACTGATAATATTAAAATCATTGCAACTAATAACAACGATGACAATATTAGATTATTAGTTTATGAAGTAGAAGAATTAGCAAGACATAGAACAGTGGTATATAATGCACTCTCACAAGCTCTAAAGTAGCACAGAGCGACCTTAGTCGATCAATATAACAAGTATATAAAACTGGATATTTAAGAATTAAAAGGATGTCGGCATATGCTACACCCTTTTAAACTAAAAACCATTTAGAAATAATCAATATTAAGCTATATGATGTATATATCCCACGTGACTAATGCTTTATCTATCTAGCTTAATTATGTATGTTTATAGCAATCATTTATATATAATTAGTTTGTACACGCTTAAATATCACATAGAGACGTCTAAAAAATATTCTGTTACAACTTTATAGCGTGATTTTATAAAAATGCTTAGTTTGCTTGCTAAGCGGTTTTTTTATTAATATCCACCTTACCATTTTGGTAATATGGTATCATTTAAACAAAATAAGAGCAGGAATATAACCAATTCTCGCTCTTTTAGTATTTATACATCATAAAAGCTTTTAAAATAAAAATACAGCCAGTTAAAACTAACTAGCTGTACTCATTAACTTTATAAGATAAACCGAGCTCAAAAAAATAATCATAAAAAAATCATAATTTTATATCAATTTTATGATTTTCAGTGAAAACAATAAGCCCTTAAAACCTTGATATAACAGGATTTTAAAACCCGTAAAATGTCTATCTTAAAGTTTTTTGTTATAAAATTCAACGACCAATGCTTCGTCGATTTCTGGGTAGATTTCATCACGTTCTGGTAAACGTGTTAAGCTACCTTCCATTTTATCTTCATCAAATGTTACGAAAGCTGGACGTCCCATAACTGATTCCATAGCTTCTTTCATAGCTGACATATCTTGTGATTTTTCACGAACTGAAATCACTTGACCAACTTCAACGTGGTATGAAGGGATATCAACACGTTTACCATCTACTAAGATATGACCGTGGTTAACAAACTGACGTGCTTGACGACGTGTTGATGCTAAACCTAAACGGTAAACAACATTGTCTAAACGTTGTTCTAATAAGATCATGAAGTTAACACCGTGTTTACCTTCACGAATTTTACCAGCTTGTACGAATAAGTTACGGAATTGACGTTCATTCATACCGTACATATTACGTAATTTTTGTTTTTCAGCCATTTGTAAACCGTATTCTGATAATTTATTACGGCTGTTTGGTCCATGTTGTCCTGGTGCATATGGACGACGAGCTAATTCTTTACCAGTACCTGATAATGAGATACCTAAGCGACGTGATTTTTTCCAACTTGGTCCTGTATAACGTGACATTTCCAAATTCCTCCAATAAATATAATTTTGGAGTAAAATAATAAGATTGAAAACTAAATATCCGTACATTTTGTTCTTGTATCTTCACCATGCAGCTAGGCTACACAATCTTACCTCACTATTAGGCAACAAAATGTTGACGAGCTATTGTTTTCATGCTGCATTATTTTACACATGCTAAATTATACTAAAAAGTACTATATCCGTCAAATACATCTCAAACATAGATAGTGTAAATATTTTGTTTTAAATTTACTCACGTTAAGGAAATCATTACACACTTACTAAGTCATAATCTTGACAATTAACTTGCAGATTTTTAGTAAATATCTTACGATGAACATAAATTAATGGCTGGAGGTTTTCGTAGATGAAAGATGTTAATCAACATTTAGAACAAGCAATTACAGGCTCACCTCAAATCAAACCCGAAGAACGTCATAAATATTTAGGTCAATTAAAAGAACGTTTATTTTTATCAGCTACATTTGCCGATTGTAAGCAAAATAACTTTTTACAAAATTTAGCTCAAATATTACAAGCTAAAGAGGCTACACTGTACTTAAATGATAAGTTACCACAACATCTTCAAAATGAAATTTTACAACTAGCAATGCAACATAATCGTCCTTTTACTATTGTCCAAAAAAAGGAACAACCTACAGATGAACAAATTGCACTTGTTTATTGCGATAAACAAGCAGTTCACATCAAAGCTTGCGAATATAACATTCAATTTCCTACAGTATCACATTCTACGCATGATGATAAATTAAAAGAAGAAAAGGCTACACTTTGGCAAAAATTATTTCACCCTCACTCAAAGTAAAAGCGACTGGTCTGAAAGTCGCTTCTTTGACTTCTCTTAATACTTGTTTGATTTCTTTTTCAGGCGTTGTTTGGCTTGATTTACGAAAAACATGCAATAAATAATGTTCGTCATTTTTTACTAAAAAAAACAAACGATATTTCCCTACTCTGATTTTAAATAAACTACGGTTACCTGTACGTTTAGCCATTCTTCGTACATTAGGAGGATCCATTGGTAAGTCATTGTTTTCCATGTGTTGTAAAATATCATATATTTTATGATAAATACTTGGTTCCCTGTGCTCTATTTGTTCGAGCCATTCTTCAAAAAGGCTTTTCCCTTTACGATTAATATGTGTATATAACATACTTTTACCTCATTTTCCCTTTTACTTTAATTATATGCTTTTTTAACGTCATAGTTTTCAATTTTGATAATAATTTAATAAAATATTATTTTTTAAAGCATATTATTTATTCTCTAATCAACTTTCATCTATAATAAAATTATTAAGAGCAGAGAGGATGAAGACTATGGTATTCACATTACCAGAATTACCTTATAAACACGATGCATTAGAGCCATATATCGATGAAAAAACAATGCATCTCCATCACGAAGGACATCATCAAGCATATGTTAATAATTTGAACAAAGCTTTAGAAAATTATCCTGTTTGGCAGGAAAAATCACTTTATGATTTATTGGAACACTTAGATGATTTACCTGCTGATATTCAAACAGCCGTTCGTAATAACGCAGGTGGAAATTATAACCATACTTTATTATGGAAAACATTCACACCACCAAAAGATTTTAAAGATCCGCAAATATTTGAAGTTGGTCAAGCTATTATTAACCAATGGGGTTCTTTTGAACGTTTCCAAGCTGACTTTAATTCAGCAGCAGCTGCTCGTTTTGGTTCAGGTTTCGCTTGGTTAATTGTTGATGATAATAAAAAATTACAAATTATTTCAACACCAAATCAAGACAATCCAATTATGCTTAACCAATTTCCACTATTCGGGATGGATGTTTGGGAACATGCATATTATTTAAAATATAATAATCGTCGCCCAGAATATATTCAAGCATGTTGGAACATTTTAAACTGGGAATATATTAACGAGCGTTATTTAACAAGTCAAAAATAATAAAAAAAGCGATTTTTACAAAAATCGCTTTTTTTATCTTAATTAGTAGTAGCATTTTCTACTGCATTATTTAATATTGTTTTTTGTTCATCTGTCTTATAGTATTTATCTAATAATTCTACTTTACTAAAATGACCGGCTTTTTTCTTACCGTCATGATGATTTTCCATTTCATAACTAATTGTATCGCCACTTATCGTAAAAATACCACTAATGTCTAAATCAGGTGCGCTAATATAATATTTCTTTTTATCATGCGTATCTTGTTTAATTACAAAATGATGTTCTTCTAATTTTTCTGTTTTATCTTTTGTACTATCATATAAATTTAAATATGACATAAAGGCTAGTTGTTCATCACTTACGCCTTCTGCAATCATATCTTTGTTTTCGACATTTTGTCTTTTTGCATCTTCAGCCATATCCGCTAGTACATCTTCTCCAAACTTCCGATGACTATCCATCTTATCATCATCTTTCAACGGAATTTTATCATAAGTACCGTCAGGACGGACTGTTTCTAAAAATGCTTGATCATGATCTTTATCAACATGAATTTTTAATTTTGTACCAACACGTAATAAATAAGGATTACTAATCTTCGTTTCTTTCTCTAATACACTTGGCTTACTATTAAAATGAATCCCAATTGCCCACAAAGTATCGCCATTTTGTACAGTATAAGTGCCATCAGAAGCTAAATTACCAATTTCAGAAGGAGCTTTAGCATGCCATTCTGCTGCACTCGATACGCTAGGCATGACTCCAATCATTAATAAACTAAGTAAACTAGTGCTAACTATCTTTTTTGTTTTCTTTTTCATAGTATCACTTTCTTCCTCTAAGTTTAGCTACCATTTACTATTGATTGCTTACTTAAAGTATAAAAAAAAATGACTAAAATTTTGACTTAGCCACTTTGAGAAACACAATATATAATTTACAAAAAAAGGACACATGTCCCAACTAACTTAGTGCTGCTTCCGTCAAGATCTGACACAATTCATTAGTGGAACATTGTCCATAATTATCATACATCATTTTCTATTTTTTGACTAGTCTTTTTTTGTTCTTTTTTCTTTTTTCGTAACTCTTTAAAAAAAGTTTGAAGCAACTGCTGGCATTCATCATGACAAATATCACTTTCAACATAAGCTTGATGATTAAACCGTTCATCAGCTAATAAATTCATTAAAGTACCACAGACACCTGCTTTAGCATCATGCGCACCATAATAAACTTCATCTACACGCGATAATATAATCGCTCCGCTACACATTGGGCAAGGCTCTAAAGTTACAAATAATTGACTATTTAATAAACGCCAACTATTTTGATTACGACAAGCATCTTGAATCGCTAATAATTCAGCATGTGTTGTTGCATCTTGACTAACTTCACGTAAATTATGTCCCCGACCAATAATTTTTTTATCACATACAACAACAGCTCCAATCGGAACTTCACCTTTAGCATAAGCTTTTTGCGCCTCGATAATAGCCTCATGCATATAATATTCTTTTTCTTCAGCTGTTAACGTACTTTCTCGTTTCATACTTTCTTCCTAATATTTTTTCTTTTACTATAGCAAATCTTTTTACTATAGTAAAAGTCAGATTGTAACAATCTGACTTAGCTTATATTTGCGCTGAAACTTTTTTAATAATATTTTGCGTTAATTCTTTAATATTATTACCATCGACATAAACTTTATTTTGCATTTGTTTTAGACGATCAATCATATTAACCAAACTTAAAATTTGCTGATCTGATAATTTTTCAACAACTTCTAATAATTTAGTATTATTACCAGTATGACTAGCAATAAATTTTTCAACTAATTTACGATTTTTATTAGCTTGATATTTGGCACTATGTTTGTTGTGACAAGTAGATAAAATAACAGCCGTTCCAGCAGCCGTCACACCTACTACAATCGGGATAAACCATGTTTTCATATTTTGTTTATTCATAATAACACATCCTTTAATGTATCTTCATACTAGCACATATTATTCTAATTTACTTCGTTGACGACTTTTGTTCGACAATAATGGATTTATAATCTAGCTAAATATCACATAACATTTACTATTAACTATTGTTTTACGCCCATTTCTTTTTTATAATTATTAATGAATATTAAAATGAATCGTATAAAGGAGCTTATTATGACAACAGAATTTGAAGGTCGTCTTTTCCCTAAAGAAGCAGCAGATGCTATTGGTATCGCACCTGCAACATTACGTAAATATAGCCAAATTATTGAAGATGTGATTGAAAATCCCGATTTTTTCACTCGTACAGAACAAAACAATCGTACTTATAGTGCTAATAATATTGAATTATTAAAACTAATTAGCAAAGAAAGTTCAGAAACAAAAAAACCTGTTAAAACAATTGTGGAAACAATTAAAGAAGAAAAACCACAATTTTTCGATACAGATTCACAAGCAAAAAACGAAACTAAAGAGCAAACACAACAAGAAGACCAAAAGTCATCTGAAGCTAAAAAACAAACTGAAGAAAAAGCTGAAAAAGTCCAAAATGTTGAACAAGTTCCAAGTAACCAAGCACCAGTTCAAGAATTTTTAAATATCATTAATCAACAAAATCAAAAAATTGATCAATTAATGCAAATGGTCGCAAGTTTATCAACTGAATTACAAGATGTTAAACCAATGATTGCAGAATCTCAACACTTGCTAGAAGAACAAACAAAAAAAGATGAGCAACAAGTAGTTACTGAAGAAAAAGTCGGTTTCTTCAAACGTCTTTTCGGTAGTAAATAATAAATTATTTTCAAAAGGAGCTAGCTGAAGATGAGTAAAGTATTAATTGTTAAGGCACATCCACTAACAAAGCAAGAAAGCTCGACTTTAGCTTTGTTAGATATCTTTTTAACTGAATATCAAAAATTACATCCTACTGATGAATTTGAAATCGTTGATGTTTTTCAAAAAGATTTTCCATCTATTGACGAACAAGTTTTAATTGCTATGCAAACCAAACATGAACATCTAACAGCTAAACAAAAACAAATTAAACAGCTAATTCATCAATATACAGCTCAATTTTTGGCCAGTGATAAAATTATTATCGCTAATCCTTTATGGAACTATATGGTCCCTTCACATTTAAAACAATGGATTGATACGATTGTCCAATCAGGCGAAACTTTTGCCTATACTAATAATGGTAAAGAAACGTATGCTGATGGTAAAAAAGTTTTACACTTACAGTCTAATGGTAGTCCATCTCATGGTAATGATTTAGCTTCTAAATATTTAGATGAAATTTTACAATTTATCGGTATTTCGTCTATTAAACATATTTATATCGACGGCAAAGATATCCCTGCTTTAACTGATCAAGCTATTCAACAAGCTCAGCAAGAAGCACTTGCATATGCTAGCCAGTTTTAACAAAAAAAGTTAGCACAACAAAAAATTTGTTGTGCTAACTTTTTATTTTTGTATTAATTTACTATTACGTTCTTCATTATATAAACTTGAAACACTCCGGTACCAATAAAAAATATGAATAACAATAACTTTAATAATAGCATATCCTGGAATACCTAAAATAACTCCCACGACTCCAAATAATTTGGCCGAAGTTAAAATAACCGCAATAATTGTTAAAGGATGAATTTCCATCGTACCTCCAATAACAATCGGTTGTAATAGTCGACTTTCAATTAATTGTTCGATCAAATGCACAATTAAAACTTTAACTACCATAATAGGACCTGATGTTACTAGGGCAATAATCACAACAGGAACCATTGTCATCCATGATCCTAAATAAGGAATAATATTGAAAAATCCTGCTACAACACCCATCATAATAGCATATTTAAAACCACATATACTAAATCCGATCATATAAATTAAAGCTACTAAAACAGCAATGGTAATTTGGCCACGAATATATGATGATAACTGTTTATTAATATCAATTAAAACATTTTTGGTTGATTTTTGGAATTTTGGTGGCACTACTTTTAAAACTGTTGGTAGTAATTTTTTACCATCTCGTAATAAATAAAATAAAATAAACGGTACAGTAATAACAGTAATAAAAATATTAACAATAACACTAATAATACTACCTACACCTGACATACCTTGCGAAACAATATTTTTCCCAACTTGACTTAACATTTGATAAATATCTTTATTCATCTCATTTAAACGTGAAGTTAAATTTTCAACATGTAAATGTTTTAAATAACTAATAGTTTCTGTCGAAATTAATTGCCAATAATGTGGCGTATTTTTAATCAACGAAACCATCTGTGTCTGTACTGTTGGAATTAAACTGAAAATCCCCCATGTAATTAATAAAATAACTAACACAAATAAAAGAAAAATTGTAAAGGTACGATTCATCTTAAATTTTTGCTCAGCTACATTTACAATAGGATTTAATAAATAATATAAGACAGCCGAAATAATGACTGGCACACCAATAATAATAAAGAATTCTTTAATAGGTTTAAAAATAAACGTTACTTTACTTGCTACAAGTACAATTAATAACATTAATAAAATAACAGATAAGATAGAAACAAGTTTATTATTTAAAAACCATTTCCAAAACCAAGATGCTGTTCTTTTATTTTTTTCTTCCATAAAACACCAACTCTCACTTTTCTAAACTACTATGGTTATTTTACCACAATTCACAGTCCACTAAATAGCTTGTGTTATAATAAAACTAGCGAAAGGAAGCGTGAATTATGGAAAAATTTTTACTTGGAACTTATACACGTAATACAAGTCAAGGTATTTATCAAGTTATTTTCGATGATCTGAATGAACAACTTGTAAATGTTGAATTAGTTGCTAAAGAAGTCAATCCTACTTACTTAGCAATCGATACCAATCAGCATTTATTTAGCGTTAGTAATTTTAATCACCTTGGTGGGGTTGCTGCTTACTCAACAAATGATATTCCTTATCCGAATTTAAATCGTGTTTTACAAGACGGGGCAGCTCCTTGCTACATCAGTGTCGACAAAGAAAGAAATTTTGTTTTTAGTGCTAATTATCATACAGGGCAATTACAAGTTTATCAAATTCAAGCTGATGGTTCATTACAGTTAACTGATCAAGTCCAACGTACTGGCCACAGTATCCATGAAAATCAACAATCATCACATTTACATTATGCTGACTTAACACCTGATAATCGTTTGATTGCTTGCGATTTAGGAACTGACGAAATTATTTTATATAATGTTTCTAATTTAGGTAAAGTAGAAGAATTATCAACAACTAAATTACCAGCGGGAACAGGACCTAGACATTTAATTTTTAATCCGAAGCAGCCAGATATTTTTTATGTAATCGGCGAATTAACAAATATAATTTATACAATGCAATATGATTCGACTAATGCAAGTATGACTATCTTAAATAGTACTTCTGCTCTACCAGATGGCGATAATACTCAACTTGGTGGCGCAGCTATTAAAATTAGCCGTGACGGAAACTTCCTATATGCTTCGACTCGCTGCGATAATGCTGTATCTGTCTTTAATATTGAACCATATGATAAATTAACGTTAATTCAACACATCGCTACCAATGGACAAGGCCCACGTGATTTTGCATTAACTAATAATGATAACTACTTAATCGTAGGCCATCAAAACACAGATTGCCTGTCATTATTTAAACGTGATCGAAATTCAGGACTTCTTACTTTTTTAAATAATGATTGCCGTGCGCCAGAAGTTGTTTGTGTTTTACCAACAGATAATTAAGTGACTAGTTAACTAGTCACTTTTTTGGTGGATTATTATTATAACTTATCCACAATTTCCACATAGCACGTGGATAAGTTTTATCTTTCCTAATTTATTAGTCTTTTTTATCCACTTCTTGTAGATTATTACACGATTTTTCGTGGATAAATATTTAGCAAAAAACCGTACACCAAATAGGTATACGGTAAAAAAGGAGTTTTATCAACTAAAAAAGCTGATCCATATAGAATTACTAACTACAACTATATATTACTACATGATTTTTATAATGTATCTTTTTTCAAAGATTCTTTAAATATTCTTAAACTTTCAGCGACAACAACATCAAAAAGGGACGACATTGTATATGTCGTCCCTTTGTCATCAAATATCGTTAATGTACAATCTTAACGAATAAAACGCATCATTTTTGTCATTGTATTAGCTAAAGCTTGTGATTTTTCATCTTGAACTTTTTCTGCTTCTTGGAATTTTGTTAAATCAAATCCTTGTTCAGGATCTACAGCTGCTAACATATCACGACATCCTTGCACATAACTTTGATATTGACTTTGAAATTGTTTAAATAAAATCATTAATTTAGCTGGTGCCATCATCATCAAAATTGTTTTTTCTAACTCATTATATTTATCAACACCATCTTCAAAAGCTAATGCTACTTGTGCTAATAATTCTTGTGAAAAATCAGCGTCATCGCCTTTTTCAATTTCTTGTTCAATTTTTTCATAATACGGATGCATTTCGCCACCAATTTGTTCAGTCTCTTGCATAACTTGACCTAATTGTTGAAAAAATTGTGCAATATTTACTGGTTTCATTTTTTATCTCCATCTTTTTTCATTTTTAATACTTTATCAGTATACCATATCTGAAAAGAGGTTGGGACATCCGTCTCAACCTCCTTTACTTAATCTAATTTTAAAACTTTACGTTGACACCATTTAACAATTTCGACAATTGGAATAATTGAAATTGAAGCTAATAGAACAACTAGCCATTGATGCCAATCTAAATGAGCAACATCAAATAAATTATTTAATCCTGGTACAACAATTGTCACTGCTAATAAGACAAATGAAATTAAAATAGCAAAGTTAAATGTCTTATTGCGGAACATGCCAACTTTAAAGATTGAACCATGAATTGATTTAACGTTAAAGGCATGGAATAATTGTAACAATCCTAAAGTAGCAAATGTCATTGTCAACGCATCACTATGAATTTGTGCTGTATTTGTATGAACCGGCGCAATATGAACTGCATAGTAATATACAAATAGCGTTAACATACCTTCTAAAATACCTTGATAAATAATACTACTCAATACACCACCTGAGAAAAAGTTTGACTGACGTCCACGTGGTTTATGTTTCATAACATCTTTTTCAGCTGGTTCTACACCTAAAGCAATCGCTGGGAAGGTATCTGTTACTAAGTTAATCCATAATAAATGAACTGGTAATAATGTATCCCAACCACACATCGTAGCAATAAATAAAGTTAAAACTTCACCTAAGTTAGCTGATAGTAAGTATTGAATTGTTTTTTGAATATTTGAAAAAACTTTACGACCTTCTTCGACTGCAATCACAATTGTACTAAAGTTATCATCAGCTAAAACCATGTCTGAAGCACCTTTTGAAACTTCTGTACCTGTAATCCCCATGCCGATACCAATATCAGCTGTCTTCAGAGCTGGAGCATCGTTTACACCATCACCTGTCATGGCTACAACTTTACCTTGATCTTGCCATGCTTTAACAATGCGAACTTTATGTTCAGGTGATACACGCGCGTAAACTGAATATTGTTTTACTTTTTCCTCAAATGTCTCTTCATCCATTGCATCTAATTCGGCACCTGTAATCACTGCATCATGTTGATTTTCACCAATAATACCTAAACGTTTGGCAATTGCTTCTGCTGTATCACGGTGGTCTCCTGTAATCATAATCGGACGAATACCAGCTTCTTTAGCCACACGGACTGCTTCAGCTGCTTCTTTACGTTCTGGGTCAATCATCCCTACTAAACCAGAGAAGACTAATTCACTTTCCATCATACTTGGTTCAATATGCTCAGGTAACTGATCTACAACTTTATAAGCCATAGCTAAAACACGTAAAGCTTGTGTCGCCCAATCTTTATTCACATCAAAGATTAAATCTTTTTCAGCTTGATCCATTGGCATAATTTCGCCATTAACATCATAACTTGTACATAATTTTAATAATTCATCTGGAGCACCTTTAACTGCCACTAAATATTGATTATTTTCTAACTGATGAATTGTTGTCATTAATTTACGATCAGAGTCAAATGGAATTTCTGCCACTCGTGGTTCCAACGCTAATTTCATTTCTAGTGGATATTTTTGCTCGTCTGCAAAAGCAATCAAAGCTGTTTCTGTTGGATCACCTAATAATTCACCACTATCATTACGTTTTGTATCATTACAAAATGTCATTAATTTAACAGTTAAATTATCGTCACTAATTGGTTCTGTCGCACTTTGAACTTGATTATTTGAAAAAATTTGTTCAACTGTCATCTGATTCATCGTTAATGTACCAGTTTTATCTGAACAAATAATATCTGTTGCACCTAGTGTTTCTACAGCTGGTAATTTACGCACTAAGGCACGACGACGAGCCATCTTTTGTGTACCTAATGCTAAAATAATCGTTACAATAGCTGGCAAACCTTCTGGAATGGCAGCTACAGCTAATGAAATTGAAGTCATCAACATTTCTAGTGGTTTTTGACCATTTAAGAACACACCAACAACAAACATCACAACTGCAATAATCAAAATAACTAATGTTAAAAATTTACCTAATTGGTTGAGACTTGCTTTTAATGGTGTTTCTGTTTCATCAGCATTTGCTAACATACCGGCAATATGTCCAACTTCTGTTTGCATACCTGTCGCTACAACGACTCCGACACCACGACCATAAGTTACATTACTATTCATATAACCCATATTTACGCGATCGCCTAAACTTGTTTCTGGATCTGTTAATGTCGTAACTTCTTTTTCGACTGGAACTGATTCACCAGTTAACGCAGATTCTTCAATTTTTAAAGAAGCTGTTTCAATGAAACGGACATCTGCTGGGACAACATCACCAGCTTCCAGTAACACAATATCACCCGGTACTAGTTCATCACTCTTAACAGTAATGACTTGACCATTACGGCGAACATGCGCACTTGGCGATGACATTTCTTTCAACGCCTCGATAGCTTCTTCAGCTTTGGATTCTTGGAAAACCCCAAAAATAGCATTTAAAATAACTACCGCTAAAATAATAATACAGTCTGTAACTTCACCAGAAAAAGCTGAGATAACTGAAGCAACAAGTAAAACAATAATCATTAAATCTTTAAATTGATCAATAAATTTAGCAAACAAACTTTTCTTTTTACCTTCAGCTAATTTATTTGGACCGTATTTTTCTAAATTTTCTTCGACTTGTTTATTTGACAAGCCGTCTTCTGAAGTATGAAATTCTTGATAAATTTCGTCTATTGGTTGCGTAAAATAAGCTTTCTTATCTTCTTGCATCAAATTTAATTTCTCCTTTGCTAAAAAAATAAGACTTGCATGCATATAGATTAAGTAACCTATGCATACAAGTCTCACAATTTAAGATAACACCAGAAATAAATTTCGGTTGGTGATGTTATCACAACAAGTCGTTGCCAGTTACTCCCTTGTTTGCTATTCAATTAATTTTAGCTAATTTTATTCCATTAGACAACTATATATTAAAAAATTTATAAATTTTTTATTGTATATTTGTAGAAAAAACAAAAAAATTGCAAAATTTTGATTATATTTTTATAATCAAATTATTTTTACTCTTATTTACTGATATACTGAAAATATATTGAAAATGTGTGGAAATTTTAGGAGGTTTTTATGAAAACGTTTTTCAAATCAGTTCCACTACCTATGTGTGGACTAATCCTAGCTATTTTATCACTAGGTAATTTATTTATCACTTATAATTTAACCCTTATTGGTGAAATTATTAGCGTCTTAGGTGTTATCTTAATGACTCTAATTTTAGCGAAAGTCATTTTCGTTTTTGAACACATTCGTAAAGATTTACGCAATAACATGGTCGCTTCAACAGCACCAACATTTACAATGGGAGCTATGGTTATTTGTACAGACTTAGTTCGTTGGTTCCCAGAATCAGATTTCGTTAAATATATCTGGTTATTCTTAATTGCCTTACAAATTGTCTTAATCATTTACTTCACTTATACTTTCTTAATTGCACCCGAAGTTAAAATGAGTCATATTTATCCAAGTTGGTTCGTTATTTACTGCGGTTTAGGTATTGTACCTATTACATGTGCACAATTTTATCCTTCATTAGGTCGCTTTATTTTCTGGTCAGCTTTAATTTTCTATGCTGTTTTATTACCAGTTGTTATTTATCGCGTCTTTATCCATCGTCGTTTCGAAGAACATGAAATGCCAGTTATTACAATCATGGCAGCACCAGGTTCACTATGCTTAACAGGTTATTTAGCAGCATTCCCTGATGCTAACTTCACTTTAGTAACAACACTTGTTGTCATTTCACAATTCTTATACTTAGGTATTTTAATTGCATTACCTAAATTAATGAAAGGTGCTTTCTACCCAAGTTATGCTGCTTTTACATTCCCGCTTGTGATTTGTTCAACAGCTTTACAAAAAACTTATGCATACTACACTGATTTAGGTTATAATGTTGAATTCATGAACTATATTGCAATGGCTGAAGCTACTTTAGCAACAATTGTTGTAGCTTACGTCTTATTCAAATATATTGAACACATTATTACAGCAACTAATAAACACAATGCTCCACACACAGAATTAAACGATTTAATGGATTAAAGAAATCCATCTATAACTAAAAAGAGAAGCATTTAGTAGCAGCTCACACCTGAGCTGCTAACTATATGACTTCTCTTTTTTTATTTTAAATTATCAGCACTCATATTTAATGATACCGTTAAGTCTTTTGGTTTACCATCACGATACACAACTAATTTGAGTTTGTCGCCAATTTTTTTATTATATAGTTTACTTTGTAAATCCGTTGAGCTAGTAATTTTATCACCATCAACTTCAGTAATAACATCATATTTTTCTAAGCCTGCTTCTTTCGCCGGCGAATTATCTTGAATATTATTGACAACTACACCTTCTGTGACATCATCTGGCAATTTTAAAATACTTTTACGTTGCTCGGCGCTAATATAATTTAAATCAATCATTGTAATACCTAGCGCAGGCCGTTCAATTTTACCGCCTTTTTCTAATTGATTAATAATATTCACTACATCATTACTTGGAATAGCAAAGCCCATTCCTTCGACTGAAGTTTCTGTCCCAGAATTCGAAACTTTAACTGAATTAATCCCGATAACTTGACCAGCCATATTAATTAATGGTCCGCCTGAATTACCAGGGTTAATCGCTGCATCTGTCTGAATAGCATTAATCGACACTGTTCCTCCACTTGAGGCTTTCGTTGTGATAGTACGATTTTTAGCAGAAATAATCCCTTCAGTAACTGAATCAGCGTACTCTGAACCAAGTGGTGAACCAATCGCAATAGCTGGTTCCCCAACTTTGATAGCATTTGAATTACCAAAACTTAAAACTGTTTTTACTTTATCGCTTTCAATTTTCAAAACAGCAATGTCTGAATATTCATCGCTACCAATTAATTTAGCTGCTATTTTAGTACCATCACTTAACATTACTTGTAAAGCATCCGAACTAGCCACAACATGATTATTTGTTACAACATAAGCTGTATTACCTTCTTTTTTATAAATCACGCCACTACCTTCTGATGCTGTTTCTAAATTATTTGAATTTGACGTTTTTTCAAACCCCATTTGACCTTGAATTTTTTGTTGATTAATAACTGAGACTACGCCACCCTTAACTTGATCAATCACTTTAGTTAGATCTGAACTGACATTATACTCAATATTACTGACTTTTGTGTTCGCTTTTTGATTAGTTGAATCATCGTTGTCATGCTGGTATACTACAAATCCGCCTACAATGACAGCACTTCCCAATAAACCACCGATAACTCCTGATAAAAATGCATTGTTTTTCACTTTGCAACTAACCTCCTTTATCTTCAATAATAAGGTTATCAATATGCCTATTTATGTGCAAGTAATATCAATAAATATTATTTTTTCTTAAACTTTAAGTTTTGTCATGTTAAAATAACAAATAAGAAAAGGAGCTAATTATGAAAATTACACTATTAACAGTCGGTAAATTAAAAGAAAAATATTTACTAGCTGGGATTAAAGAATATATGAAACGCTTGTCACGCTATACTAAAATCGAAATTATTGAAATTCCTGATGAAAAAGCACCAGAGTCTTTAAGTTTGGCTGAAATGGAACAAGTTAAACATAAAGAAGGACAAAAAATCTTGGCAAAATGTCCAAAAGACAGTTTTAAATTTGCTTTAGCTATCGATGGTCAAAATTATAGCTCAGAAGAATTAGCTAAGACAATGCAGCAATTACAAACACGAGGTCAAAGTCACTTTACTTTTATTATTGGTGGTTCACTTGGCTTAAGTGATGAAGTATTAAAAACATGCGATGCTTATTTATCTTTTGGGAAAATGACATTCCCTCATCAACTTATGCGTCTCATTTTACTTGAACAAATTTACAGAACATTTAAAATTAATCATAATGAACCTTATCATAAATAAAAAACCAAATGTAAATTGATATGAACCATCGATTATGGTTCACTTCAATTTTACATTTGGTTTTTCTTTTAAATTGATCTTAATGGTGTTGCCTGCTCTACGTATGTATCATGCAGTGTAACTTCTGTTCCAACAGCAATTTCATTCATTTCCAACGTTTGTTTCATCACTTCATGTGCTAATTCTTTTAAATTATTTTCTTGACTACGATGTCCTAAATAAATATGTTTCGTCTTCGTACCAAACAAATCAACCATAGCTTGGGCTCCATCTTCATTAGACAAATGTCCAACATCAGATAAGATTCGTTGCTTTAAATCCCATGAATATTTTTGACCTGTCCGTAACATTTCCACATCATGATTAGTTTCAATGATATATGCATCCGCATTTTTTAATTTCCCAATCATACGTTCACTACAGTAACCAGTATCTGTCAAAATAACAAATTCTTTATCAGCTTGATGAATACGATAAAATTGTGGTAATACTGCATCATGTGAAATACTAAAACTTTCAATATCCAAATCACCAATCGTCTTAATTGTTTCAATCGGAAATTCAAATTTTAAATCACTTGGGACATCTTTAATAATTGGCAACATCGCTTCCCACGTTGGACGATTAGCATAAATTGGGATTTGATGACGTCGTGCGAGAACCCCGACCCCTTGAATATGATCGCGGTGTTCATGACTGACTAAAATTCCTGTCAAATCCGACGCTGATTTATTAATACTTTGCAACAAATTTTCAATTTTTTTACCACTTAAACCTGCATCAATTAATAATTTTTCTTGTTGTGATTCAATATAAATAGCATTACCATCACTACCACTTGATAAAATACTATAACTAAACACTACTTATGCTCCTTTAATTAATTAAATCCGAAGTGCTACCACTCATAATCTTATCAGTAATTGCATTAACTTTTTCAATTTGACTAACACCATTAGCATTTTTAATACTTACAAGCCATGTTGGTACATAAATATTAATTTTATCTTCATTGTAGATTTTAGCATACCCTAATTTCATCCAATTAATCTGCATACCTTTCGTTAATTTACTATTATTATATAAAGTTGATAAGGCTTCTTTTTGACTAATTAATTGTTCTGGTTCATGCATTTTTTGGATATTTTGAATATGTTGTTGCTTATAACCGATAATTTTATCATTTTGATCTTTAGTTTTTTCTTTAATAAAAACAACTTCTGCTGATTCATCAAAAATCGGTAAGTCATCATAATATTGTGCAAAACAAATGACTTTACTAGACTGACTAGCTTCTTTTAAATATTTGTAATCTCGACCATATTGGACATTTTGATTATTATTTTTAAATTCCGTTAATAATTGAACTTCATCATTTTTATCAAGAACTAGCGGATTATTTAGATTGCTGACTAACATTCCTTGGTTATTTGTTATTTTTTGTTGATCAAGATGTTGATCTGCAAATAAATCACTAATTTCCCCAGATAAATATGTACTTTCGAGATGCTTATTGGATAATTTAAAGTTATAAGTGATGTCTTCTTCTTTTAACACTGTTACAATATCTTTTTCGACTTGAGGGTTAGATACAACTTTATCTTTTGTTGTATCATACCAAATCGATACTAAATAAACATTGATGCAAAGAAAAGCAACTAAGAAAATAATTTCAATTCTACGATAATTCATACTTACTCTCCTTTATCCAATGTTAATAAATCATCTAGGCTGTACCAAGTATTCTCATATAATAAATACCATGTCGGTTCAAACAACACTGTATTTTTATCCAATGTTTTCCAATGATAGCCAATTTGACGTTTCGTAATTTTACTTAAATCTAATTCTTTTTCTCTTAACTTGTCATCTACATGCGTCGTACTTAAAAGTTGAACTTTTTCATCTGTTGGCAGTGGTACTTGTGCTATTTCTTGATTTAGTAAAATTTTTAGACGATTATTTTCTTGAATCGTTTGCACTTCGCCGTGATAATAATTACCAAAAATCGGTAAACCTTCAATATAATTTTTATATATTGATGTTTTATCTAAAGTCATAAAATAACGTAAATCACCAGCTTCATTACCTAATTTTTGAATTTTATTGACTGCCAATTTATTAATTTCACTTCGTGGTGCATTTTTAGCTAACTTATGACTAAAATCAATCGTCCCATCGGAACTATTTAACTGTAATGTATTGTCATCACTATCTGCAAACACTAAATTATCTAAATTATCTTTTGACGTTAACTCACCTGTCGTTTCAAAAAAAGCTTTAGTAAAAACAGTATATGACGGCGTAGTGATAGCATAACGATATTTAGGTAATTCTAAATCATCTTTGACATTATAACTAAATTCTTTATCGTCTTTATTTAATTGAATATTATTAGTTGTTTTAGTTAAAAGATCTTTGTACATAGCTAAAAATTCTTTATCAGCTGATAATAAACATAATTTATTGTTATCAGTATTGAAAAAAGTTAATTCTCCACTAGCCGCATTAATAACTAAATGATTAAACATAAAATTTTGTGGTTTTGTTCCTTGAATATTTAATTTGTATAAGCTTAAAAAATCATTTAAATTCATTGGGCTTAAATATTCTAAGTCTAAACTATTAGCTGCGTTTTGTTGCTGTAATAAATCATCACGTGTTTTCTTAGTTGTTTGTAAACTAACAGAATAATTAACTTGGGCAATTTCTTTCACTACTTGCTTCAAATTTGTTTCTTGACTAGCTATTTTAATTGTTTGATTATCTCGTAAGTATAAGTTTGTAGGCAAAAATAACGTTTGCCGTTTACGTTTTTGTAATTCCGTCTGTGTATTATTTTTTGACGTCACTTCTTTATTTAATAATGGATACGAACCAATATCCAGCCATGTTTGAATCGAAAGAAAAATGCTGATAATGACCATAATTATTAGTAATGTCCGAATTAACCTATCGATAAATTTCATTCTTCCCATAACTCCTCTTCGTAATCATAAGGCACATAAGGTAGTGAAATATAAAAAGTTGATCCATAACCTTCTACACTTTCGACCCAAATTTTCCCACCATGCTGTTGAATAACTTCTTTAGCAATTGCTAAACCAAGACCAGTACCACCCATTGCACGTGAACGCGCCTTATCCACACGATAAAAACGATCAAACACACGATTTAATGATTTTTGCGGAATCCCTAAACCTTGATCACTCACCGAAATCATCACATGATTATGTGTTTCAAGTAAGCGGACTGTAATTGTCCCCCCATTAGGAGAGTACTTCATCGCGTTGTTTAATAAGTTATCAAAGACTTGCATTAATTTATCATTGTCAACTTCAATCCAAATTTGACGTTTTGTAAATTCGCGTTGAATTTTATATGGTCTATTTTCTGATTTAATCACCATTTCAAAACGATTCAAAATGAAATCAAGCATTTTATTTAAATTAACATACTCTAGTTGCAATGGACTACGATTTGAATCGATACGCGATAAACTTAAAAGGTCTGAAATCATGCGAATCATTCGTTCTGTTTCTTCTTGGGTCACTTTTAAAAATTGTGGAGCTAATTTCTCATCTTTCCAAGCTCCTTCATTTAATGCTTCTAAATAACTCCGCATACTTGTTAATGGTGTGCGCAATTCATGAGAAACATTTGATACAAAATCTCGACGTTCTTGTTCATTTTTTTCTTGCTCGGTAACATCATGAATAACACACACAAGACCACTGATAAAACCAGACTCTTGATGAATACGCGTAAAATAAGCTTTTAAAGTACTATCATCGACTTCTGTCTCAACAATAACTTCACTTTCCATTTCTAGTAAATCACGTAAAGTATATTTATCACTTAAACCTAAAATATTAATAATCGATTGCCCCATCGCTTCATTAGCATTGATGTTTAATAATAATTGGGCTGTTTCATTAATGATAATAATTTGTCCCCTGCGGTCTGTCCCAATAACACCATCCGTCATATGTTCTAACACACTATCTAGACGATGTCGCTCGCTTTCACTCGCTTCTTGGGCTTCTGCTACTCGATCAGATAGCTCATTAAACATCGTACCAAGTTGACCTAATTCATCTTGACCATAAACTTTAACTTTGTCAGAATAATCACCTTCAGCAATACGTTTAGCTTGTTTTTGCATTTCCCCAATTGGTCTAGTAATTTGCCGCGCTACAAATAAAGCTAATAAAAAACATAAAATCATCGCTATTAATGAGGCCGTTAAGAAAATCATAATCGTTTGATTGACTTGTTCATACTGACTTTCTAAATCACTTTTTACATATAAAGCGCCAATGACCGTATTACCAGAAGGCGAATAAATTGGTTGGATATTGATATAAACGCGTCGGTGGGAAACACTATCCATAGCTCGTTTATGTTTCGTCACCATTTCATTTAATAATTTATCATCACTTTTTTTACCAACTTGATTTTGCATCGCATCAGTTGAAGCTAAAATAATACCTTTATTATTAACTACTTGAATTTCTAAAATATTACTTTTTGAAACGTCTAAAATGCGATTTTCGATTAGCGTCTGATTAACGGGATCTTTATCCATATCATCACTTAAATTAGTCGCTAATGTTTCGACTTGCTCATTGATTGAAGTTTCAAAATTAGTAATTGTCGCTCTTTCTAATCCTTTAATAAAAATTGCCCCGACAATTTCTACAAAAATTAATAGCAGTAGAATAAAGACGGTGGCAATTTTTGCATATATGGAAGAAAAAAGGCGCCATTTTTTCTTCTTTTTTTTCATCTCTTAAGACTCCTGATCTGGATTTTTTAAATAATATCCGACACCACGTCGTGTCATCAACCAGTTTGGATGGCTTGGGTTATCTTCTATTTTTTCACGTAATCTTCGTACTGTGACATCTACTGTCCGAACGTCTCCATAATAATCATAACCCCAAACTGTTTGTAATAAATGTTCACGCGTCATAACTTGACCAATATGACGAGCTAAATAATGTAATAATTCAAATTCGCGATGAGTTAATTCAATCATTTCGCCATTTTTATAAACATTATATGCATCAGGATAAATCGTAATATTTCCGATAGTTAATTCTTTGTTTTCTTCTTCTTTAACGTCATTACTATTTTCGGCACTCATTGTTCCATTATGACGACGTAAATTAGCTTTGACCCGAGCTACTAATTCACGATTTGAAAATGGTTTAGTCACATAATCATCAGCCCCAAGTTCCAGACCTAAAATTTTATCGATTTCTGAATCTTTAGCTGTTACCATAATAATCGGCATATTATATTTTTTTCGAATTTCTCGACAAACTTCTAACCCATCAATTTTGGGCAACATCAAATCAAGTAAAACTAAATCAGGCTGAATCTCTTCTACTTTAGCTAACGCTTCTTCACCATCATAAGCAGTAAAGACTTCGTATCCTTCTTTAGTTAAGTTAAATTTGACAATATCTGAAATTGGTTTTTCATCATCGACCACTAAAATATTTTTCATCTCTGTCCCTCCTTAATAAGCTAAGGTTCATTACTAACAATTATAACATAAGTATATAAATTTCTCATGGTCCTATTAAAAGCTTTTTTCACATGACAAACTAAAAAAGCCCACTTCCTTATGAAGCGAGCTTTTGGCTTAATTAAAATATACCTAAAAATTTACGTTTCTTGCCTTTTTCATAAAAAGGTTGCGCTTGTGCTAAGATTGGTTTTGCTTCATCTTCATTATGTGATAAAAATTCAATTTTTTGTTCATCACCTAAAACAGACATAGCTACTTCACGTAAATCGCTAATAATTGTTTTCCCATCGCGTTCTTTATCGATAACGACTAAATAACTATCATGATCTAAATACATTTTTTGAGCTAAATAAGCACGGTTTACTGAATCAAAAGCTGATAATTCTCGACTTAAAGCTTTTTCTAATTTGGGATTTTCAACATCTGTTTCTAGTTGATAAGGGCTTGATGAAAAACCAGCCAAAATTTCTGCTTCTTCCTCTGGCGTTGTGTCTAATTGGTTTGCTAAATTATCGTCGGCTAAATCTTGATTAAAGTCGACTAAATGGTTAAAATCACCTTTTAGATGATGATATTTTTCCATTTGTTCAGGACCAATAATAATATTATGGTTAAATGGATTAATTGAAAAACCTATAACATTTTCATTCATTGAGACCAATGAATCTAAGCCATCAAAATTAATTTCAATTAAATAGCGATTAATTTCTGGATCTACGTCAATACCTGATCGTTTCGCTTCATATAAATCAGTAAATACAGGAAATACTTGTTCACCTTTTTCGTTTTCTAATGGCATTACATTGATTGGGGTATTTTCAATAATCTCTGCGACACCCTCTTCACTCAAACTCGCAATACAACTTTCATTTGGTACTTGAACAGGCATTAATAAACGTAAATTTTGAAACATCCGATAAATACGTTCTTCCAATTCTAATGAATATTGTGTCCTTAATTCATCTAATAAAGTAGTAATTGGAGCTGTGTAAGCATCTTTATGTTCTTCTTCAAATATAATTTCATGGTAACGATGAAATTGTGTTTCTCCAATAATCAAATCTTGATTGTATGGATTAACAACAAAACCATAAATATCTTTATGATGCGCCAATAAATCCTCGTAGTCTTTAAATTTCATTTTAACTAAATAAATATCATCAGCTTCTAAATCGCTATTCCATTTATTTACTTCCATCATATCTGTAAAAGCTGGATATAATGTATTACCTTCATTTGTAAATTGAGCAATATGAGCTGTAGCGCCTTTTTGCAATTCAATAATACGATCATCCAACACTTTAAAATTACCTTCTACTTTAGCAGGCATTAAAAAAATGGCATCTTTAAAAGCTAAATAAATTTGACGTTCAGCTTCCACTGATGGATTATTTGCAAAAGATATCATCGCTGACGTTAATTCTTTATTTAATATTTCATTATCCATTTACTTACTCCTTTTTAAATCGGTAATGATATTTCATAAATTTCTTGTGATTCTAAATTAGTTAAAGTAATCCCTGATAAACGAATTCCATCCTTGAAATCATCAATTTGTGTCTCCCAAATATCAAATGCATGATGATAAATTTCGTCTGCTGTACTAATAAATTCCGTCAATGTTTTCTGGCGTGTAATAGTCGTAAAATCACTATAACGTAATTTCAAAACAATCGTCTTACCTTTTTTATTACTTGTATGCGTTATCTTAGCAATGCGTTCGGCGTGACCACGTAAGGCTGAAATCAACTCAGATTCTTCGGTTAAAAACCGCCCATACGTACGCTCAGTACCAATCGATTTACGTTCACGTTGATACTTGACGGGATCATTATGAATTCCTCGTGCTTTACGATATAATTCATAACCCATTTTACCAAATTCTTGAATCAATTTCATTTCTGAAATTTCCAATAAATCAGCACCAGTAAATACACCTAAATCATGCATTCTTGGTACAGTTTTCTTACCAATGCCTTTAAATTTTTCGATAGGTAAAGCTGATAAAAAATCAACAGCTTCTTCGGGTAAAATCCAAGTTAAGCCACTTGGTTTTTTATAATCTGAAGCTAATTTCGCTAAAAATTTATTGTAAGAAACTCCTGCCGAACAAGTTAAATGTAATTGCTGATAAATATCTTTTTGTAATAGACGAGCTAATTTAATCGCACTTGTTAAACCTTTTTTATTTTGCGTCACATCAAGATAAGCTTCATCAAAAGCTAATGGTTCAATCATATCAGTATATTGATGAAAAATTTGATGTAATTGTCTCGAAACTTGTTTATAATACTCCATCCTTGGCTCACAAAAAATAGCTTCTGGACAACGGCGATACGCTTCTTTAGCACTCATAGCACTATGAATACCATATTTGCGTGCTTCGTAATTAGCTGTCGAAACGACTCCACGACCTTTTGTCTTTTTTGGATGTTTCGCAATCACAACAGGTTTACCACGATATTCAGGATTATCTCTTTCTTCAATGGAAGCATAAAAAGCATCCATATCAATATGAATAATTTTTCTCGATGTATCATTGCGTAGTGGAAATTGCATCACACAACCTCCTTCTATAAACTACTCGGCATTCGTAAATACTTCTGCTACATCATCGTCTTCCTCTAAAGCGTCGACTAATTTAGCTAATTTAGCTTCTTGAACAGCATCTAGCGGAATTTTATTTTGTGGCAACATTGTAATCGCTGCCTGTGCTAAATCTACTCCATCAGATTCTAAGCCCTCTTTAACCATCATAAAACTTGCTGTATCTGTAATAATTTCATAATATTCATCATAACTTTGAACATCTTCAGCACCTAAATCAATCGCTTTTTCAAATAATGTATCTTCGTCTAAGTTTATTTGTTTTTTATCAATTAAAATATCACCTTTGCGTTCAAATTGATAAGCTACTGAACCTGTTTCACCTAAGTTACCACCATTACGAGTAAAAGCTACGCGCACATTAGTTTGTGTACGATTTTTATTATCTGTTAATGTATGGACTAAAATCGCAACTCCGCCTGGTCCGTATCCTTCAAATGTTAATTCATCGTAATGATCACCACTGTTTGTATCAGTCGCTTTTTTAATCGCACGTTCTACATTATCTTTTGGCATATTTTCTGCTCTTGCTTTATCCATTGCTAAGCGTAAAGCCGCATTTGAATCTGGATCAGCTCCACCATTTTTGGCTGCCATGTAAATCTCCCGTGATAATTTTTGGAAAATTTTGCCACGTTTTGCATCTTGAGCGTTTTTTCGTCCTTTGATATTATTCCACTTTGAATGTCCTGACATAAATATCTCTCCCTTATGATCTGCGTCTGCGGTTGCGTAATTGATAAAGATCACTCTCAACCGATTGGCGTTCCTCACGTTCTTCACGCTCTAAGCGCATTTCAATTTCACGTTCTTCTAATTGCGTAATTTTACGCGCTAAATGACGAGGATCACGGGCAACGACAGCCGCAATTTGATCTTTGATTAATTCTTGTTGTTGTGTTGTAACAATTAATAATTGTTGATTAATACTTTGCATCTGTTTAGTCAATTGCACATAATCGGCTAACAATCGATTATAGCGAGCTTCACTTTTTTCCAACTCTGTCTGTAAAAAATTAACCATTGATGATTCTACTTCATCATGATTCTCCTCAAATAAATGAATAAATTCATCAATTAAACTGATGTCAACTTGTAATTCATTAAATGCATTTTGACTAATATATTTCAAATATAAATCAGATTGTTCTTGTTTTAATTGTTGTAACTTTGTATAAACTTTTGTTTCATCTAGTTGATAAATGTTTACTATATCACTAAGCAATAAGAATTCCATTATTTCACCTTCCATGTTTAGTGTATCACATATCTTCTAGACAAGAAATTTTTCTAACAAAAAAAGCATTGGTCGCCCAATGCTCCATAAATTAGTCGTTTGATAAACCGTATTTTTTGTTGAAACGGTCCACACGTCCATCTGCTTGTGTGAATTTTTGACGACCAGTGTAGAATGGATGTGAATCTGCTGAGATTTCTACACGAATTAATGGATATGTTTTACCATCTTCCCATTCAACTGTTTCTTCTGAAATTTTAGTTGAACCTGATAAAAATTTAAATCCTGTTGTTGAATCCATAAATACAACTGGACGATATTCTGGATGAATTCCTTGTTTCATTATAAACTCTCCTTTGCCCTAATCCATTGCCTGAACTAGAGTTATTCTAAGCGTCTTTGCAACAAATACATTTTATCATATTCATTAGTTTCGGACAATCACTTTCATTAATTTTACTCGAAAATTTTATATCTCAAATATGAAAAATCTAAGTCATGATTGCAAATATTTTCTCCAGCAACAATGAACTTTATTTATTTAATTTTATCAATTTCTTCAATAAATTCGGCATTATTTTTTGTATTTTTCATCATATGCGTAATTTGTTGACTAAATTCTATCGCATTACCTTTCATATCATGACGCAATTTCCATGAAGCTTCTTGTTCATCATTGGCAAGCAATAATTCATCACGTCTAGTACCTGATTTTTTCAAATCAATCGCAGGGAATAAGCGGCGTTCCGCTAAATCACGTGATAAATGTAGTTCCATATTACCTGTGCCTTTAAATTCTTCATAAATCACATCATCCATACGACTACCAGTATCTACTAAGGCTGTAGCAATAATTGTTAAACTACCACCTTCTTCAATATTCCGAGCAGCCCCAAAGAATTTTTTCGGTTTAAATAAAGAATTTGGGTCTAAACCACCACTTAAAATTTTACCACTCGAAGGTGTAACTAAATTATTAGCACGCGCCAAACGCGTAATACTATCCATCAAAATAACTACATCACGTTGATCTTCGACTAAACGTAAAGCACGATCTAAAACTAAATCAGCAATGCGAACATGATTAGCTGGTTGTTTATCAAAAGTTGATGATACTACTTCACCTTTAATACTACGTTCAATATCCGTCACTTCTTCTGGCCGTTCATCTATCAGCAACACAATTAGTTCAACATCAGGATGATTTGTTGTAATACCATTGGCAATTGATTTAATAATTTCTGTTTTACCAGCTTTAGGAGGTGCAACAATTAGTCCACGTTGGCCAAATCCAATCGGAGCAAATAAATCAATTTCACGATTAGCTAGTACGTTACTTGTAGTTTCCAATTGGATACGTTTATTCGGATAAATCGGTGTTAATGCAGGGAAATGCGGACGTTCTTTCGCTTCTTCCGGTTTTTTACCATTAACAGTATCCACATGTAACAAACCATAAAATTTTTCATTTTCCCGTGGTGGGCGCGCACGACCAGCTACGTAGTCACCGTTACGCATTCCAAAGCGACGAATTTGTGATGCCGCTACATAAATATCTTCTTGACTCGTTGAATAATTAATCGGCCGTAAAAATCCAAACCCTTCTTGAGGAACTAAATCTAAAACACCAGCCATTTCGATAAATCCTTCTTTATCGGCTTGAGCACGTAAAACAGCTAATGACAATTCTTTTTTATTCATCTGGCTATAGTATGGGATAGAATATTTACGAGCTTCTTTATAAATTTCTTTAAGTGTCATTTGTTCTAAATCTGACATCGTTAAATAATCATGCATAATATATCTTCCTCACTACTTTGATAAAAAAAGACCTCTGATAAGAATACCAGAGATCTTTGTTCGTTACAAAAATTAAGCTTTATCTTTTGAACCGAACCATTCAATACGATCTTTAACTAAGTCAACGATAGCTTGTTTACCAGGAGCTAATAATTTACGTGGGTCGAAACCTTTACCTTCTTGGTCTTTACCAGCTTCGATGTATTTACGTGTAGCTTCTGCAAATACTAATTGACATTCTGTATTAACGTTGATTTTTGAAATACCTAATGAGATAGCTTTTTGGATTTGATCTTTAGGAATTCCTGAACCTCCGTGTAATACCATTGGCATACCACCAATTGCTTCTGAGATTTCTTCTAAGCGGTCAAAGCTTAAACCTTCCCAGTTATCTGGATATGCACCGTGAATATTACCGATACCAGCAGCTAAGAAGTCAATTCCTAAGTCTGCCATTTGTTTACATTCGTTAACGTCAGCTAATTCACCTGAACCGATAACACCGTCTTCTTCACCACCGATGCTACCAACTTCACATTCAACTGAAACACCTTTAGCATGTGCTTTAGCGATTACGTCTTTAGCTTTTTCAACGTTTTCTTCAAATGGTAAGTGTGAACCATCAAACATTACTGATGTGTAACCAATTTCGATACATTCTAATGCATCTTCATATTCACCATGGTCTAAGTGTAATGCAACTGGTACAGTGATGTTCATTGATTCGATTAAATCTTTAACGATATCTAAACATACTTTGTAGCCACCCATGTATTTAGCAGCACCCATTGATGTTTGAATCATAACTGGTGAGTTCATTTCTTGAGCCGCTTGTAAGATAGCTTGTGTCCATTCTAAATTATTTGTATTAAAAGCTCCAACAGCATATTTACCTTCGCGAGCTTTTTGTAGCATTTCTGTAGCTGATACTAATGCCATTTAAAATTCCCCCTAAGTTGGACTAATTTTTTTGTTAGCTGCTGACTAACACTACTTAATTTTAACAAATTTCCGAACTTTCTTCCAGTCATTACAGAAAATAATTTTACTGGAAATTTTTCAGTTTCTGATTTTATAAAAATATAGGAACAATAACAAATCTTTATAAAGATTTATCATCGCTCCTATATCGTTTCTTTTATCTTACTTCAGCTAATTTCTCTTCGATCATTGCCATTACTTTTTCTTCATTATTTGGGTTAGCAATAATATCATATTCATCAACTGAAATTTTCATTTTTGGTGAATAATCATAGTCTTCATACCACTTACTATATGATTCATGTAATGTCCTATAATATTCCAATAATTCCGGATCATGATCAATTTGTTCAAAACTACGATCACGCATTTTAATATGACGTAAAATCGTCTCAAAATCAGCTTCTAAATAAACTAATAAATCAGGTGATTTTTTAGGCACTTCTGGTAATTCTTCCATCATATTGGCCAGTAAATTTTGGTAAATATCTAAATCTTCTTTTGACATATTACCTTGACGATGTAAAACATCTGCAAATAATAAATCTTCATAAATCGAACGATCTAAAACATTATTGCGATTAGTTGATGCTTCTTTAATTGATTCTAAACGTTGATTTAAGAAATAAATTTGCAAACTAAATGACCACTCTTTTTGGTTGTCATAAAATTTTTCTAAAATTGGATTTTCATTTACTGCTTCATAAAAAGCCTTTGTTCCTAAATGGCGGGCCATCATTTCTGTATAAGAACTTTTACCAACACCAATCATACCAGCTAAAACAATCATGCTTAATAACCCCTTATTTATTTAATATTATTTATCTTCTTTTGCTTCCAATGATGCAGCAACAAAAGCTTTAAATAAACTTTGTGGACGATTTGGACGTGAAATCAATTCTGGATGGAATTGAGCTGCAATGAAGAATTTATTTTCAGGTAATTCGATAATTTCAACTAATTTATTATCTGGTGAAGTACCTGAGAAAACTAAGCCGTTTTCTTCGAATAATTCACGATATTTATTATTAAATTCATAACGATGACGATGTCTTTCTTGCACAACTTCTTCATTGTTATAAGCTGCTGCCGTTTTTGTTCCTAGTTTTAATTTACATGGATAAGCACCAAGGCGTTGAGTATTACCTAAATCTTCAACATCTTGTTGTTCACTCATTAAAGCAATAATTTTATTTTTCGCATCTGGATGTGTTTCCGCAGAATGTGCATCTTCTAAACCACAAACATTACGGCCAAACTCAATACATGCCATTTGCATTCCTAAACACATACCTAAAAATGGAACATCATTTTCACGAGCATATTTAATGGCAGCAATCTTACCTTCTAAACCACGGTTCCCGTAACCACCTGGAACAACGATTCCATCAACATCACTTAAATATGATTCAACGTTATCACTTGTTACATCTTCAGAATTAATCCATTTGATTTCAATATCGCTATCTACTGCATAACCTGCGTGTTTTAATGATTCAACAACTGAAATATATGCATCTGGTAATTCCACATATTTACCAACTAAACCAATTTTAACAGTTTTTGATAAATTAAGAACACGTTGTTCTAATGCTTCCCATTCTGTCATATCTGCAGCTGGTGCATCTAGTTTTAAATGACGACAAACAATTTCATCCATATGTTGTTTTTGTAAATTTAATGGAATTGAATATAATGTTTCTACATCTAATGATTCAATCACAGCTTCTGATTCAACATCACAAAATTGTGCTAATTTATCACGCATACCTTGTGAGATTGGTTGTTCTGTTCGTACTACTAAAATATCAGGTTGAATACCTAAACTACGTAATTCTTTAACACTATGTTGTGTTGGCTTTGTTTTCATTTCTTGTGCTGCTTTTAAATATGGGATTAGTGTTGTATGAATATACATTACATTATCTTTGCCCATATCGCTTTTCATCTGACGCAAAGCTTCTAAAAATGGTAATGACTCAATATCACCAACTGTACCACCAACTTCAGTAATAATGACATCAGCATCCGTTAGTGTGGCTGCACGTTTAATTTTTTCTTTAATCATATCCGTAATATGCGGAATAACTTGTACAGTAGCGCCTAAATATTCACCACGACGTTCTTTTTGTAAAACTTCTTGGTAGATTTTACCTGTTGTTACATTTGAATATTTATTTAAATTAATATCGATGAAACGCTCATAGTGACCTAAATCTAAGTCTGTTTCTGCACCGTCTTCAGTCACAAAAACTTCACCGTGCTGATAAGGACTCATTGTTCCTGGATCCACATTAATATAAGGGTCAAATTTTTGAATTGTTACTTTTAAACCTCGATTTTTTAATAGACGACCTAATGAAGCCGCAACGATACCTTTACCGATTGATGAAACGACACCACCAGTAACAAAAATATACTTCGTCATAGTTGTTCTCCTTTATTTGATTTTTTGGCGCTAAATAAATAAAAACTCTCCATTCATTAATGAATAGAGAGCTATTTCTGTCTACTTCCCTTATAAAGCAATTTTGCTTTTATAAGGTGCCCAATAAAGATATTATATTTTTTTTATTTACGTGTCAAGGTCACTTCGAAAATTTTATAAGTAATCTTCGTTGTTATCTAAATGATCATGATCAACAACTGTTAAATCTTCTTCGATATTTGCACTTTTATCATCATCAATGCTAGCTAAATCTTTACCAAACTCTGAAATTGTATCATCTTCAGTACCTTCTTCATCATAAAGGTCTGTATCTGTTAAATCATTGTCTTCTGGATCGTCATTACTATAGTCAATGGCATTTTCATCATTATCCATAAAGACATTAACTTTTTTCTTGTTATTTTTACGACGAGGTGTATCTTCTTCGATATGACTAACTTCTTCATCAATCGCATCAACTGGATACCATTCACGTAGTCCCCAACGATTTTCACCTAAAGAAATAAAACTACCGTCGATATTTAAATCTGTATAAAATTGAGCAAGTGCTTCTAGCATTTCTTCATCGCTCAAAGTTAAATACTCTTGGACTTTATTTTTTAAATCTTCAAAAGCCATTACATTACCATTACCATTAGCTTTTAAAATTGCTTTAGCTACCTCAATTAAAGATAATTCTTCTTTGGCCATTCCTTCAAATTCTTTAAATTCCAAGATTAATCCACGTCCTTTCAATGTCTAATCTTAATCTTACATGATTACCTTACCATTGGCAAGTATCACTTAGTCTTTTGCTTCCATTTCTAATGTTAATTTTTGCCAAATAGGGGCTTGTTGGTCTTGTACTAATTTATATTTCAATTCCCAAATTTGTGTATTTCCTCGCTTAAATTGCGAAATATTCAACAATGATGTTTCCCATTGCAATAATCCATGTATAGTTTTCAAATAACCTTCCCCAATTTTTTGGTAAGGCAACATCAAATATAATTTTTGGCTTAAACTTACTTCTTGGAATGTTACTAATTGATTTTCTGCATCATAATCAATAATAATTTGTACTTCTTCATTCATATCATTACACCAGAAAAATTCTACGAGCCAATCATTTTTTTTAATTACTTGCTTTCCTTCTGCATGAAAAGATAAAACTTCTTCATAATTAGTCGCATTAAGCGCTTGTTCTTGTTTAAATGTCACTTGAACTTTTTGCATCATAAGTACTCCTAACATGTTATCTGAATATAGTTTTACTATATTCTACTCAAATGTCGTCTTAGATACAATATCCATGAGAAGATTTTTACGCAAACGATTACAAAATTGCTTTTATCCCGTATAATATTAGATAGATATATTCCAGGGAGTTGATTATATTTTTTACCTACATCAAGAAACTGACGCTTTATCTGCTTTTCAAACAAACGAATTATTATTGCATTTTATTAACGAAACACAGACATCAATTTTGTATACATGGCAAACACCACCAACTATTATGCTTGGGATGAAAGATACGACCTTACCTAACTTAAAGCAGGGATTAACATTCTTACATCACCAAAATTACCAAGTTATGCTACGAAATTCTGGTGGCTTAGCTGTTGTTTCAGATGAAAAAATTTTAAATATTTCCTATTTACAAGCAACAAATAAAAAATGGTCAATTGATACTTATTATCACGACTTAATGTCTTTTTTACAAAAGTATATCGACACACCTTTGACCCACGGCGAAGTAAAAACAGCTTATTGTCCAGGAAAATATGACTTACAAATTAAACAACGAAAAATCGCCGGTATGAGTCAAAAAAAATTTAAAGATGCTAATGCTACTATGGCCTACGTCAGCTTAGCTGGCAACCAAAGCCAACGGGGTGAATTAATTAAACGTTTTTATCACATTAGTCAAGCCGATGAAACGTTCCCACAAATTCAGCCGTCATCAATGACCACTTTAGCAGATGTCCAGACACACTTTGATTTTACAACTTGGCGCAATTATCCAAATTTATTAACAAATACAGATTTTACACAATGGTTAAATGATAACCAGCAACTACAAACAAAATTAAAAGCAAAATTAATACAACGTCAATCATTATTAACAAAGTAGGTGAAATTATGAATTTAACCAAATTACCACATACAAAAGTTTTAAGAGATCCTATTCATGATTATATTCAAATTGAATATCAAGTTATTATGGATTTAATTAATACAAAAGAATTTCAGCGTTTACGACACATTAAACAATTAGGAACTTTATCTTTTATTTTTCACGGTGCTGAACATACTCGTTTTGGCCATTCTTTAGGCGTTTATGAAATAACTCGAAAAATTATTGAAGTTTTTAATCAAAATTATCCAAAAGAGCGTTTTGGCGAAAACGGTTGGGATAACAACGAAGATATTGTTACGCTGTGTGCTGCTTTATTGCATGACATTGGCCATGGTGCTTTTTCTCATACTTTTGAACATTTATTTCATACTAACCATGAACAAATTTCGATTGATATTATTTTGTCTAAGTCATCTGAAGTCAATCAAGTTTTAACAGCTTGCGATCCAAAGTTACCTACCAAAGTCGCACAAGTGATCCAAAAAAAATATAATAATCCACAAGTAATTCAAATTATTTCTAGCCAAGCTGATGCAGACCGAATGGATTATTTACTACGCGATGCTTACTTTACCGGTACTAATTATGGCTTATACGATTTATCACGTATTTTATATGTCATTAGACCATATAAGAATGGTATTTGTTTTCGCGAATCAGGTATGCACGCTGTCGAAGATTATATTACAAGCCGCTACCAAATGTTTAACCAAATTTATTTCCATCCCGTTTCACGTGGTATGGAAGTAGTGCTGGCTAATACTTTAAAACGTGCTAAAGATATTTATCCACAAAATAAAAACTATTTTGCTACTACAAGTCCTTGGCTAGTTCCTTTTTTTGTAGATAATTATTCTTTAGATGATTATCTCAAACTTGATGATAATGTCTTGCAAACATATATCAAACAATGGATTGATGCCGATGATGAAATTTTACGTCATTTAAGCCAAGCCTTTGTTTTCCGCAAACCATTTAAATCAATTAAAATCCCAACAGGAACCGACTTACGTCAATTGCGGCCATTACGCTCATTAATGACAAAATTAGGTTATGATCCAACTTACTACACAGCATTAAATTCAGCTGAAGATTTGCCATATGATATTTACCGAGCTCGGAAACATCATCCACAAACGCAAATTGAAATTATGTATCCTGACCAATCATTAGCAGAATTATCAACTAAAAGTAAGATGGTCCGTGCTCTATCAGGTGAAATAACAACAGATAAACGTTTTTATTTACCATATGAAATTATGCATCCAAATTATACTCAATTAAATAGCAAATATTTAACTGAATTATATTCATATATTCACAATAATACATTTATTACTAAATAGTTAGGAGTAGTTTTTATGACAGCTAAATTAATCGCCCTTGATATCGATGGAACAACTTTAAATAGTCGTCACGAAATCACAAAAGAAGTAAAAGAAATTTTACAACAAAAACGTCAAGAAGGCGTCCATATTGTCCTATGTACAGGACGTGCTCAAATAGGTGTCGAGCATTTATTAGAAGAACTTGGTTTTGATTCAGATAACGATTATGTAATCACTTTTAATGGTGCTCTGACACAAACCGTGAAATCAGGACGTATCTTAGCCCATCATACTTTAGATATTAATGATTTTTATACTTTTGCTCAATTATCAAAACAATTAGGTATTCACCTACATACCGAAGATCAGTCAGCTATTTATACATTTAATAGAGATATTAGTAAATATACCATTTTAGAATGCCATTTAACTAATATGCCACTTAAATACCGTACTTTTGACGAAATGCCTACTGATATGGTTATTAGTAAAATGATGATGATTGATGATCCAAAATTATTAAATGAGGCTATTCCGAATATTCCGCCAAAATTTTATGAAAAATATGAATTAGTTAAAAGCATGCCATACTTTTTTGAAATTTTAAATAAACGCGCTACTAAAGGTAACGCACTTCGCGAATTAGCTTCATCTTTAAACATTCATCAAGATGAGGTGATGGCGATTGGTGATCATATGAATGATATTTCTATGATTGAATACGCAGGTATCAGCGTTGCAATGGGGAATGCCGTCCCTGAAGTAAAAGAAAAAGCTAAATATATTACTAAAACAAATGATGAAAACGGTGTAGCTTATGCAATTAAAAATTGGGGCTAAAAATAAACAAGGACACTTGAAGGCAAGTGTCCTTGTTTTATATTATTTAGCTAATAATCCGCCATCTACGACAAACTCACTACCTGTTGCATAACTTGATTCGTCTGAAGCTAAATAAGCAACCATTTGAGAAATATCTTCAGGTCGTGCTACACGCTGAAGCGGAATCGTCGAAATCATTTTTTGTACTGCGTCTTTAACATTGTCTTGATGAATCATAGGCGTATCAACAACACCAGGATGCACCGAATTCACACGAATATTATAAGGTTCTAACTCCAATGCTGCAGCTTTTGTCATCCCAGTCACAGCAAATTTAGTATCTGTATATCCTAATGCCCCTCCAACTAAACCGTCAATTGAAGAAATATTAATAATACTTCCTCTTTTTTGTTCTTTCATAACTTGACCAACAGCTTGCATCCCTAAAAATACGCTTAATTGATTTAATTTGACAATCTTTAAATAATCATCTACTGAAATATCAAACAAAGATTGATGCATTGCCACACCGGCATTATTGACTAGGACATCAATACTACCAAACTTATTTATAGTTTTTTCTACAACATATTTCCAAGAATCAATATCAGTAACATCTTGTTCAAGATATAAGGCATTTTCTCCTAATTCTTCTGCCATTTGTTGTCCTTTGCTGACACTTCGATGTGTCGAAGTAAAGACGACTTTAGCACCATTTTTAATAAATAATCTGACATGTGATTCTCCCATCCCTTTAGAAGCACCCGTAATAATTGCCACTTTATTTGTTAAATCTGCCATCTTCATCAAGTCCTTTCTAAGCAATTCTACATAAAATGTTGCTTATGTGGAATTAATTATATCGAACTTTAACATCTTTAGCTTAAATTTTGCTTTAAAAAAATCTCGAGATGATTTCATCTCGAGATTTGGAAATAATATAAATATATTAATTATTAGTTCACACGAACAGCAAAATCTGGTGCCCACCATTGTGTTGATCCGATTTTAACTGATTCACCTGGTTGTGGTGAGTGAATATATTGACCATTACCCATATAAATAGCTACGTGATAGCTTGAACCTGGCGATCCCCAGAATACTAAATCACCTGCTTGAGCTTCTGATACAGAAATACGAGTTCCTGCATTTTCTTGTTGTGTTGTTACACGGCCAACGTCTTTACCTGTAGACTCTTTAAATACATATTGTACAAAACCTGAACAGTCAAATCCTGCTGGAGTTGTACCACCCCAAACATAAGGCGTACCTAAATATTTTTGAGCTGTTGCTACAACTGAACCATAGCTTGGTGCTGGAGTTGTTTGTGACTCCTCTTTATTGCTTTCTTGGTTATTTGTAGCTTGGTTATTTTGACTAGTTTGGTTGTTTTGACTAGTCTGATTATTTGAAGCTGAACCTTGGTTTTGGTTAGCTGATGATTGATTATTATTTGTTGTTTGGTTAGTACTTTGTTGTGTACTTTCTTGTGTTGTTGATTGTGTTGGTTGTTGTTGTATTGGTTGTTCAACAACTGGTTTTTCTTCAGCTACAGGAGTTTCTTCTACTGCTGGTTGCTGACTAAATCCTGGATCAACTTCATCAACAGCTGGAGTTTGTGTTTCTTCTTGTG
>X398_Eurasian_Reed_Warbler__coassemble_288_pt1 | contig 51630 bp, 58 predicted proteins | sample X398_Eurasian_Reed_Warbler__metabat2_low_PE_002 | metagenome-assembled genome bin X398_Eurasian_Reed_Warbler
GTAGCGTAATGAACCCTAACGATCACCCACACGGTGGTGGTGAAGGTAAAGCACCAATCGGACGTCCTGCACCAGTTAGTCCATGGGGACAACCTGCTATTGGTTACAAAACACGTAACAAAAAAGCACGTTCAGATAAATTTATCGTACGTCGTCGTAATAGTAAATAATAAAATTGCCTAAATGGAAGGAGGGTTAATATGAGCCGTAGCTTGAAAAAAGGACCTTTCGTTGATGAACATTTAATGAAAAAAGTAGAAGCACAAAAAGATCTTGAGAAAAAACAAGTAATCAAAACTTGGTCACGTCGTTCAACAATTTTCCCTAATTTTATTGGTTATACAATCGCTGTTTATGATGGTCGTAAACACGTACCAGTATACATCCAAGAAGATATGGTTGGACATAAATTAGGTGAATTTGCACCAACACGTACTTACCATGGTCATGATGCTGACGATAAGAAAACAAAACGTTAATTGCTGAGAGGAGGACATGTCAATGGAACAAGTAACAAGTGCCAAAGCAACTGCTAAAACAGTTCGCATTTCACCTCGTAAAGCACGTTTAATCGTTGATTTAATCCGAGGCAAAGCTTTAGGTGAAGCTATTTCAACTTTAAAATTCTCAACAAACAAAGCAGCTGGCATTGTTGAAAAAGTATTAATGTCTGCAGTTGCAAATGCAGAAAATAATTATGACTTAGATATTGAAAAATTAGTAGTTACAGAAGCTTATGTAAATGAAGGACCAACAATGAAACGTTTCCGTCCACGCGCTAAAGGTTCTGCAGCACCTATTAATAAACGTACAAGTCACATTACTGTTGTAGTAACAGAAAAATAAGGAGGGAAATACTGTGGGTCAAAAAGTAAATCCAGTCGGCTTACGTGTCGGAGTTATTCGCGACTGGGATGCTAAATGGTACGCTGAAAAAGAGTACGCAGACTTCTTACACGAAGATTTACGCATCCGTAAATTTATCGCGAACAAATTAAAAGACGCTGCGGTTTCAAAAATTGAAATTGAACGTGCAGCAAACCGCGTAAACATTTCAATTCATACTGCTAAACCAGGTATGGTAATCGGTAAAGGCGGTTCAGAAGTTGAAAATTTACGTAAACAATTAAACAAATTAACTGGCAAAATGGTTCACATCAACATTGTTGAAATCAAAAAGCCAGACTTAGATGCTAAATTAGTTGGCGAAAGCATTGCACGTCAATTAGAAAATCGTGTAGCATTCCGTCGTGCACAAAAACAAGCAATCCAACGCACAATGCGTGCTGGTGCTGATGGTATTAAAACACAAGTATCAGGTCGTTTAAACGGAGCAGATATTGCTCGTGCAGAACGTTATTCAGAAGGTACTGTACCATTACATACATTACGTGCAGATATCGACTATGCTTGGGAAGAAGCAGACACAACATACGGAAAACTAGGAGTTAAAGTGTGGATTTACCGTGGAGAAGTTCTTCCAACTAAGAAAAACACTGAGAAAGGAGGAAAATAATCAATGTTAGTACCAAAACGTGTAAAACACCGTCGCGAATTCCGTGGTAAAATGCGCGGGGAAGCTAAAGGTGGTAAAGAAGTAACATTTGGTGAATACGGTTTACAAGCTGTTGATTCACATTGGATCACAAACCGTCAAATCGAAGCAGCTCGTATCGCTATGACACGTTACATGAAACGTGGTGGGAAAGTATGGATTAAAATCTTCCCTCATAAATCTTATACAGCAAAAGCTATTGGTGTTCGTATGGGTTCAGGTAAAGGGGCACCAGAAGGCTGGGTAGCACCAGTTAAACGTGGTAAAGTTATGTTTGAAGTTGCAGGTGTACCTGAAGAGGTAGCACGCGAAGCATTACGCTTAGCTTCACATAAATTACCAGTTAAAACTAAAATCGTAAAACGTGAAGAAAAGGGTGGTGAATCTAATGAAGGTTAATGAAATTCGTGAATTAACTCCAGCTGATTTGAAAGCAAAAGAGCAAGAATTCAAAGAAGAATTATTCAACTTACGCTTCCAAAAAGCTATTGGTCAATTAGATAACACTGCACGTATTAAAGAAGTGCGTAAATCAATCGCGCGTATTAAAACAGTATTGCGTGAGCAAGAAAACAAGTAATCGTGGAAGGAGGCCATCTATAAATGACTGAAGAACGTAATCAACGTAAAGTGTATCAAGGTCGCGTGGTTTCTGATAAAAACGATAAAACTATCGTTGTTGAAGTTTCAACACGCAAAACACATCCAATTTATGGTAAACGAGTAAAATATTCTAAAAAATATACTGCTCATGATGAAAACAATACAGCTAAAGTGGGCGATATCGTAAAAATTATGGAAACTCGTCCATTATCAAAAAATAAACGTTTCCGTTTAGTAGAAATCGTTGAAAAAGCTGTTATTATCTAATTTTAACAATCAGAATTGATTCTCAGTTTGAAGGGAGGATATCAAGTTGATTCAACAAGAAACTCGCTTAAAAGTTGCTGATAACTCAGGAGCTCGTGAAGTATTAACAATCAAAGTCCTAGGTGGATCAGGACGTAAAACAGCCAACATCGGTGATATCATCGTTGCTACAGTTAAACATGCAACACCAGGTGGCGTTGTGAAAAAAGGTGACGTTGTTAAAGCTGTTGTTGTACGTAGTAAATCAGGTGCTCGTCGCCCAGACGGCTCATACATCAAATTTGACGAAAATGCATGCGTAATCATCCGTGACGATAAGAGTCCTCGCGGAACACGTATTTTCGGACCAGTTGCACGTGAACTTCGTGATAACAACTTCATGAAGATTGTTTCACTTGCACCAGAAGTTCTATAATTATCCCACAATCTTAAGGAGGTGCGAATAAATGTTCGTAAAAAAAGGCGATAAAGTCAAAGTGATGACAGGTAAAGATAAAGGTAAATCTGGCGTTGTCAAACAAGCTTTACCACGTCAAGATAAAGTCATTGTTGAAGGAATCAACATGGTTAAAAAACACGTGAAATCAAGCGCAGAAGCTCCTCAAGGTGGGATTGTTGAAACAGAAGCACCTATTCATGTTTCAAACGTTATGTTAGTTGACCCATCAACAGGTGAAGCTACACGTGTAGGTTATAAAGTAGAAAACGGCAAAAAAGTACGTTACGCTAAAAAATCAGGCGAAATTTTAGACTAATTAGTGAAAGGAGGCCATTTGAGTAATGAGCAACCGTTTGAAAGAGAAATATTTAAACGAAGTAAAACCATCTTTAGTGGAAAAATTTGAATACAAATCAGTGATGCAAGCACCAAAAGTTGAGAAAATCGTAATCAACATGGGTGTTGGTGATGCTGTATCAAATTCAAAAAATTTAGATAAAGCAGTTGAGGAATTAGCATTAATTTCTGGTCAAAAACCATTAATTACTAAAGCTAAAAAATCAATCGCTGGCTTCCGTTTACGTGAAGGTATGCCAATCGGAGCTAAAGTTACATTACGTGGTGAACGTATGTATGAATTCTTAGATAAATTAGTAACTGTTTCACTACCTCGTGTACGTGATTTCCATGGTGTAAGCAAAAAAGCTTTCGATGGACGTGGTAACTACACATTAGGTATCCGTGAACAATTAATTTTCCCAGAAATCGATTATGATTTGGTTGATAAAGTACGTGGTATGGACATCGTTATCGTTACAACTGCTAACACAGACGAAGAAGCACGTGAATTATTAACACAACTTGGAATGCCATTCCAAAAATAATTTAAAGGAGGCACATAGAATATGGCTAAAAAATCAATGATTGCAAAAAACAAACGCCCTGCAAAATTCTCAACTCAAGCTTATACACGTTGTGAACGCTGTGGTCGTCCACATTCAGTTTATCGCAAATTCAAACTTTGCCGTATTTGCTTCCGCGAACTTGCCTATAAAGGTCAAATTCCCGGCGTGAAAAAAGCTAGCTGGTAAAATATAAATTTAGGTTAACGACGACAAAGGAGGTAAACGAATAACATGGTCATGACAGATCCAATCGCAGACTTCTTAACACGTATTCGTAATGCAAACATGGTAAAACATGAAAGTTTAGAAGTACCTGCTTCAAAAATCAAACGTGACATCGCTGAAATCCTTAAACGTGAAGGATTTATCCGTGATGTTGAATATATCGAAGATGATAAACAAGGTATGATCCGTATTTTCCTAAGCTTTGGTAAAAACGGTGAACGTGTTATCACAAACTTAAAACGTATTTCAAAACCAGGTTTACGTGCTTATGTTAAATCTGACGAAGTACCTAAAGTATTAAACGGCTTAGGTATTGCTATCATTTCAACTTCTGAAGGTGTAATGACAGATAAAGAAGCTCGTGAACGCAACATCGGTGGCGAAGTATTAGCTTACGTATGGTAATAAATAGTTAAAAGAAGGAGGTGCCTACTGTGAGCCGTATTGGTAATAAAGTAATTACATTACCTGCTGGAGTTGAGTTAACTCAAGAAGGTAATAAAGTAACTGTCAAAGGACCTAAGGGTGAATTAACACGTACTTTTGATCCAAATATCAAAATTAACGTAGATGGAACTGAAGTAACTCTTACTCGTCCTGACGACTCAAAAGAAAACAAAACAATGCACGGAACAATGCGTGCAAACTTAAACAACATGGTTATTGGTGTAAGCCAAGGCTTTGAAAAAGCATTAGAACTTATCGGGGTTGGATATCGTGCTCAATTACAAGGTAAAAAACTTGTATTAAACGTTGGTTATTCACACCCAGTAGAATTCGAAGCACCTGAAGGCATTACTTTTGAAGTACCTTCTAACACACAAATTATTGTTAAAGGTATTAGTAAAGAACAAGTAGGTCAATTAGCTGCTGAAATTCGTGGAGTTCGTCCACCAGAACCTTATAAAGGTAAAGGTATTCGCTATGTTGGTGAATATGTTCGCCGTAAAGAAGGTAAAACTGGTAAATAATAAATAACAATTAAAGAGGTGACAACAGTGATTTCAAAACCAGATAAAAACAAAGTACGTCAAAAAAGACATCAACGTGTTCGTGCAAAAATCTCTGGAACTGCAGAGTGCCCACGTTTAAATGTGTATCGTTCAAACAAAAACATCTACGCTCAAGTAATTGATGACGTAGCGGGTGTAACGCTAGCAAGTGCCTCTACTTTAGATAAAGAAATTTCAGGCGGTACTAAAACTGAAGCTGCTACTGAAGTTGGAGCTTTAGTTGCAAAACGTGCAAACGAAAAAGGAATCAAAAAAGTAGTCTTTGACCGTGGTGGATACCTTTACCATGGACGTGTTGCTGCATTAGCTACAGCAGCTCGTGAAAATGGACTAGAATTTTAATAAGAAGGAGGAACCACATTCATGACTTACATCGATCCTAAAACTTTAGAATTAGAAGATCGCGTAGTTGCGATTAACCGCGTTACAAAAGTTGTTAAAGGTGGACGTCGTTTACGTTTTGCAGCTCTTGTAGTTGTTGGTGATAAAAATGGTCACGTAGGTTTCGGTACTGGTAAAGCTCAAGAAGTACCTGAAGCAATCCGCAAAGCGATTGAAGATGCTAAGAAAAACTTAATCGAAGTACCAATGGTTGGTACTACACTTCCACACGAAGTAATCGGTCAATTTAGTGGTGGTCGCATCTTAATGAAACCAGCTGTTGCCGGTTCTGGGGTTGCTGCTGGTGGTCCAGTACGTGCGGTCTTAGAATTAGCTGGTGTAGCAGATGTAACAAGTAAATCACTTGGTTCAAATACACCAATCAACGTTGTTCGTGCAACAGTTGAAGGATTAAAACAACTTAAACGTGCTGATGAAGTTGCTGCATTACGCGGTAAATCAGTAAACGAATTAGTATAAGGAGGACAAATAAATGTCACAATTAAAAGTTACATTAAAACGTAGTGTTATTGGACGTCCTCAAAAACAACGTAAAGTGGTAGAATCATTAGGTTTATCAAAACTTAACCAATCAGTAATCAAACCTAATAATGATGCTATTAAAGGTATGATTAATGCCGTATCACATTTAGTGGACGTTGAAGAAATTTAAATTTTAAACAATATTAATTTTTCATAAGGAGGTGCCATTAATGAAACTTCATGAATTAAAATCTGCAGAAGGCTCAAGACAAACACGTAAACGTGTAGGTCGTGGTACATCATCAGGTACTGGTAAAACTGCTGGACGTGGTCAAAAAGGTCAAAAAGCACGTTCAGGTGGTGGAGTTCGCTTAGGATTCGAAGGTGGACAAACTCCATTATTCCGTCGTTTACCAAAACGTGGATTTACAAATATTAACCGTAAAGAATACGCAATCGTTAACTTAGATATGTTAAATGATCGTTTTGAAAATGGTGCAGAGGTAACACCTGCAGCATTAATCGAAGCAGGTATCATCAAAAACGAAAAAGCTGGTGTTAAAGTTTTAGGTAATGGTGAATTATCTAAATCATTAACAGTTAAAGCAGCTAAATTCTCAAAATCTGCTGAGGAAGCAATCAAAGCTGCTGGTGGGTCTGTTGAGGTGATCTAATAAATGCTAAAAGTATTAAAAGACGCTTTCAAGGACAGAGATATTTGTAAGAAAATTTTATTTACTTTTTTCATATTATTTGTATTCAGAATGGGCGCATTTATCACAGTTCCTGGGGTAAATGCTGAAGTGTTACAAAATTTATCAAACAATAGTATGTTTGAAATTTTTAATATGGTTAGTGGTAGTGCGATGCAAAACTTTTCGCTATTTGCGATGGGTGTATCGCCTTACATCACAGCCTCAATTGTTGTTCAACTTTTAGAAATGGACATTGTGCCAAAATTTGTTGAATGGAGTAAACAAGGTGAGGTTGGACGCCGTAAATTAAATCAAGTAACACGCTATGTAACTCTAGTTTTAGCTTTTATTCAATCAATTGGTATCACTGCTGGTTTTAATATGTATAGTGGTAGTAATTTAGTAGAAAAAGCAAACTGGAAGACATATTTAATCATTGGTATTATTTTAACTGCAGGTGTTATGATCCTAACATGGATGGGTGAGCTAATTACAGAAAAAGGTATTGGTAATGGTGTTTCAATGATTATCTTTGCCGGTATTGTTTCTCGCCTGCCAAATGGATTAGAGCAACTATACATGACATATGTATACGATGCTAGTTCAAAACAAATACCAAAAATTATCTTTTATATTATAGCATTCATTATCGCAGCTTTAATTATTGTTGGAATTACAACTTTCGTGCAACAAGCGGAACGTCGCTTGCCAATCCAATATACAAAACGTGTATCTGGAGCACCATCAAATAGTTATTTACCGATTAAAGTTAATGCTGCAGGTGTGATTCCGGTTATCTTTGCAAGTTCATTATTAGCTACACCAAGTGCTATTTTACAGTTATTCGCTGATAAATGGGCTGGTCAAAGCTGGTACGCTATTGCAACTGAAATTACAAACTACCAAACTTTAGCAGGTGGCACAATTTACTTCATCCTAATTGTTGCCTTTACATTCTTCTATAGTTTTGTACAAGTAAATCCGGAAAAATTAGCAGAAAATTTACAAAAACAAGGTAGCTACATCCCACATGTTCGTCCAGGTAACGGCACTGAACAATATATTTCTAGCTTATTAATTCGTCTAAGCGTAGTTGGTTCAATGTTCTTAGCATTTGTATCTATTATTCCAATTATTGCCCAAAACATTTGGAATTTACCAACTTCAATTGGCTTAGGAGGCACAAGTTTATTAATTGTTATTGGGGTAGCACTAGAATTTGTTAAACAATTAGAAGGTTTATTAATGAAACGACAATATGTCGGTTTTATCCAAAAATAAGTAACAGATAACGTGTTGAAGTTTTCTTCAACACGCTTATCATGCTTATAGGAGGTCAGAATATGAATTTAATTTTAATGGGACTTCCAGGTGCGGGTAAAGGTACACAAGCTGAAAAGATTGTTGATACATATCATATTCCGCATATTTCAACAGGTGATATGTTCCGTGCAGCTATGGCTGATGAAACACCACTTGGTATGGAAGCTAAATCATATATTGATCAAGGGAAATTAGTACCAGATGAAGTAACAACAGGTATTGTTAAAGAACGTTTAGCACAACCTGATACTGAAAAAGGTTTCTTATTAGATGGTTTCCCAAGAACTTTGGCACAAGCTGAAGCATTAAATACAATCTTAGCAGAATTAAATAAAAAAATTGATGCTGTGATTAATATTGATGTTGATCCAAGTGTTATTGTTGATCGTTTGAGTGGACGTTTTATTTGTAAATCATGTGGAGCAACATATCATAAGTTGTATAATCCACCAAAAGTTGAAGGTACATGTGACCGTTGTGGTGGTCATGAGTTTTATCAACGTGAAGATGATAAACCTGAAACTGTTAAAAAACGTTTAGAAGTCAATATTGAAAGTAGCAAACCAATTTTAGAATTTTATCAAAAAGAAAATGTTCTTTTTGATGTTGATGGCGATCGTGACATTAATGTCGTGTTTGATGATGTCAAAAAAATTATTGATAATCTTGCTTAATCAAGAAATAGGATGTCATTGTATTTTTGCTTAAAATGTGATAAAATAGCCAAGTATGATGTAATATAGACAATATTTCTAATTTAAGATTAGACAAATTAATATAAGGAGGTACGACACATGGCGAAAGATGATGTGATTGAAGTTGAAGGTACCGTTCGCGAAACATTACCTAATGCAATGTTTAAAGTTGAATTAGAGAACGGGCATGAAGTGTTAGCGACTGTATCAGGTAAAATTCGTATGTATTATATTCGTATTTTACCAGGAGACAAGGTAACCGTTGAATTATCACCATATGATTTAACGCGTGGTCGCATTACTTATCGCTTCAAATAATGTAGCTCCGAAGAAAAATTAGGGAGGTATTATCATGAAAGTAAGACCATCAGTAAAACCTATTTGCGAAAAATGTAAAGTAATTCGTCGTAAAGGCCGTGTTATGGTAATTTGCGATAATCCAAAACATAAACAACGTCAAGGATAATATGGAGGTGTAATTAATGGCTCGTATTGCAGGAGTAGATATTCCACGTGATAAACGTGTTGTTGTATCATTAACATACATTTATGGTATTGGTAACACAACAGCTAAAAAAATCTTAAAAGACGCAGGTGTTTCTGAAGACGTTCGTGTACGTGATTTAACAAACGAACAAACAGATGCTATCCGTGCGGAAGTAGACAAATTAAAAGTTGAAGGTGATCTTCGCCGTGAAGTGAACTTAAACATTAAACGTTTAATGGAAATTGGTTCATATCGTGGTATGCGTCATCGCCGTGGTTTACCAGTACGCGGACAAAATACAAAAAATAATGCTCGTACACGCAAAGGTACAAACCGTAAATAATAACGGTAAATAGATAAGGAGGTTTTAGTACATGGCAAAAAAACCAACTCGTAAACGTCGTGCAAAAAAACATATTGAGTCTGGTGTAGCACATATTCATTCAACATTTAACAATACAATTGTTATGATTACTGATGTACACGGAAATGCGGTTGCATGGTCATCAGCAGGTGCTTTAGGCTTTAAAGGAAGTAAAAAATCAACACCATTTGCAGCACAAATGGCCGCTGAAGCTGCTGCTAAATCAGCAATGGAACACGGAATGAAAACAGTTGAAGTTACTGTTAAAGGTCCTGGTTCTGGACGTGAAGCAGCTATTCGTTCATTACAAGCAACTGGTCTTGAAGTGACAGCAATTCGTGATGTTACTCCAATTCCTCACAATGGTTGCCGTCCTCCAAAACGTCGTCGCGTATAATGCGATCTTTCAAATGTAATTGGAATTTAAACGTTTTGAAAGGGGTAAAAGGTAAGAATGATTGAATTTGAAAAACCAAAAATTACAAAAATTGAAGAAACTAAAGAATATGGTAAGTTCATCATCGAACCATTAGAACGTGGTTACGGAACTACTTTAGGAAATTCTTTACGTCGTATTTTGTTGTCATCTTTACCAGGTGCAGCAATTACTAATTTGCAGATTGATGGTGTTTTACATGAATTCGCAACTGTACCAGGTGTGCGTGAAGATGTAACACAAATCATTCTAAATATTAAGGGACTAGCATTAAAATTATTTGTTCCAGAAGAAAAAACCCTTGAAATTGACATCACAGGTCCTGCAGTTGTTACTGCTGGTGATATTATCACAGATAGTGATGTTGAAATTTTAAACAAAGATTTATACATTTGTGAAGTTGAAGAAGGTCATACTTTCCATGCCACTTTAACAGTTAACCAAGGTCGTGGTTATGTACAAGCAGATGAAAATAAATCTGAAGATATGCCAATTGGAGTTTTACCAATTGATTCAATTTACACACCAATTCGTCGTGTAAACTATCAAGTTGAAAACACACGTATCGGTGATCGTAATGATTATGATAAATTAACATTAGAAGTTTGGACAGATGGCTCAATTTTACCGCAAGAGTCAATTAGCTTAGCTGCTAAAATTATGACTGAACATTTATCAATCTTCGTTAATTTAACTGATGAAGCAATGAATGCTGAAATCATGGTTGAAAAAGAAGAAACACAAAAAGAAAAAATGTTAGAGATGGCAATTGAAGAATTAGACTTATCAGTTCGTTCTTACAACTGCTTGAAACGTGCCGGTATTAATACTGTCCAAGAATTAACAGATAAATCTGAACCAGAGATGATTAAAGTTCGTAACTTAGGACGTAAATCATTAGAAGAAGTTAAAGCAAAACTTGCTGACTTAGGTTTAGGCTTACGCGAAGATGATTAATTAAGGAGGTCAAAAGTTAATGGCTTATCGTAAATTAGGACGCACAAGTTCACAACGTAAAGCGTTATTACGTGATTTAACAACAGCTGTAATCATGAACGGAAGTATCGAAACAACTGAAGCACGTGCGAAAGAAACACGTCGTATGGTTGAAAAAATGATTACTTTAGGTAAACGTGGAGATTTACATGCACGTCGTCAAGCTGCAGCATTTATCCGCAATAATGTACCATATGCCGAAACAACTGAAGATGGTACAACACGTAAAGTTACTCCATTACAAGTATTGTTTGATGAAGTAGCACCTCGTTATGAAGGTCGTAATGGTGGATACACACGTATTGTTAAATTAGACAATCGTCGTGGTGATGCAGCACCAATGGTTATTTTAGAATTAGTTTAATTATTAGATATAATTCGATGAGTGTTATGATGATGGATGAACATCCAAGTCTAGCTCTAGTGTACACCCTAGTCCCATTTGGATAGGGTGTTCACATTTCATCGTAATTTTATCTTTTTTTTTATACCAAATTAGACTTGCGACTTGCCCGCAAGTCTTTTTTTTGCTAATGTTAAAGGGAAAATAAATGAGACGAGGCTTGATTATGGAACCAATTTTGCAAGTTAAACATTTGTCATATCAATATCCAGATATGAAGCAGCGGGCAGTGGACGATGTATCATTTGAATTGTTTCCTGGTGAATGGGTAGCAATTATTGGCAGTAATGGATCAGGAAAATCAACATTAGTACGCTTATTAAATGGCTTGCTTGCAAAAACAACAGGGGATATTATTGTAGATGGTTTACCGTTAAAAGATGAAACAATTTATGATATTCGAGCAAAAATTGGAATGGTATTTCAAAATCCTGATAATCAATTTGTTGGAGCAACAGTAGAAAATGATGTCGCTTTTGGTCTGGAAAATCAAGGAATTCCTTATGAAAAAATGCATCAAATTGTTAAGCATGCTTTGACAAAAGTTAATATGTTATCTTTTAAAACCGAAGAGCCAGCACGATTATCAGGAGGACAGAAGCAACGGGTCGCCTTAGCTAGTGTCTTAGCATTAGAGCCAGATCTTTTGATTTTAGATGAAGCGACTAGTATGCTTGATCCCCGAGGTAAAGAAGAAGTTTTACAAGCGATTATGGACATGCATCAGCAAACACAAATGACGTTATTATCTATTACACATGACTTAAATGAAATTGCCCAAGCAGATCGTGTCTTAGTTATGCAAAAAGGACACTTAGTTTTTGACGGTACACCAACGGAAATTTTCCAAAATGAAGATTTATTAGCTCAATATGGTTTAGATATTCCATTTACAACAGCTTTAAAAGCGAAATTAATGGCGCAAGGTATCAAAGTACCAACTGAGTATCAGACAGAGGAGGAGTTATTGCAGTGGCTAATATCATCGAATTCGAGCAAGTAAGTTATACTTACCAACCAAATACACCTTTTGCGCATACTGCACTCCAAAAGATGTCATTTCAAATTACTGAGCAATCATATACTACTATTATCGGGCATACAGGTAGTGGGAAGTCCACATTATTACAATTGTTTAATGGCTTATTATTACCAACAACAGGCCAAATTAACATTGCCGGTCATACATTAACAAAGCAAACAAAAGCGAAAGAGCTTCAAGCATTGCGCCAAAAAGTAGGTTTAGTTTTTCAATTTTCAGAAGCTCAACTTTTTGCCGAAACTGTCTTAGATGATGTAGCTTTTGGTCCACAAAATTTTGGTTGTACAAAGCAAGAAGCTGAAGAACGAGCTAAAAAGGCGTTAGCTCAAGTCGGCTTAAGTCCAGAAGTATATGAGCGGTCGCCGTTTGATTTATCAGGTGGTCAAATGCGGCGTGTTGCGATTGCTGGTGTTCTTGCTATGGAACCAGAAATTTTAATTTTAGATGAGCCTACAATTGGTCTTGATCCTAAAGGACGAAAAGAAATTATGCAATTATTTGCTAATTTACACAAGCAAGGATTAACGATTATTTTAGTGACGCATGCGATGGATGATGTCGCTAATTTTGCTGAACAAGTCCTTGTATTAGAACATGGCCACTTAATCCAACAAACAACACCTGCCATCTTATTTGCGGATGAACAGTGGTTACTTAAACATCATTTAGCTTTACCGCAAACGATGAAATTTTATACAAAACTCCAAGCACAAGGATGGGCTCAGGCGACTGCACTACCGTTAACATTAGATCAATTAGCAACATATATCTTAAAAGAAAGGCGAGGATCAAAAAATGACTAGTTCAATGATTTTAGGACGTTTTTTACCAGGCCATTCTTTTGTTCACCGGCTTGATCCAAGGCTTAAATTACTTTTATCCATTTATTTAATTACCCTTGTTTTATTTGCTAATAATGTTTGGACGTATGGTTTACTTTTTGGGTTATTATTTAGTTTAGTGGCACTAACAAAGATTTCTTTTAGTTTTTTCTTTAGAGGATTAAAATCTCTCATTTGGTTAATTTTATTTACTGTTTGTTTGCAAGTTTTTTTTAGCACAGGTAGCACAAGTTATTGGCATTTTGGCATTATTAATGTCACTAAAGAAGGTATTATCTTAGCTGTTTTTACTTTTTGTCGTTTTTTACTAATTGTCTTTTTTTCAACAATTTTAACTTTAACGACTTCCCCATTAGCTTTAGCCGATGCTTGTGAAAATATGTTGGCTCCTTTAAAAGTTTTTAAAGTGCCTGCACATGAAATTGCTTTAATGTTATCTATTGCCTTACGGTTTATTCCAACGCTATTAGATGAAGCAGTGACTATTGTGAACGCGCAAAAAGCGAGAGGCGTTGATTTTAATAGTGGTTCATTAATAAAACGTGCTAAAGCTATGCTACCCATTTTTATTCCTCTACTTGTTTCTAGTTTTAAACGAGCTGAGCAGCTGGCAGATGCGATGGAAGCGCGCGGATATCAAAGTAATATCCATCGGACAAGTTATCGCAAATTACAATGGCAAAAGTTAGATACATACGCTGTGCTGATTATGGTAATATTTACAATAATTTTTATTTTATGTAGGTGAAAAAATGCAACGATATAAAGCAATAATTGCATATGATGGAACAGATTTTGCGGGTTTTCAGCGTCAAAATCAAAAACGAACTGTTCAAGGAGAACTTGAACAAACGTTAACACGATTAAATAGTGGCCAAGAAGTTATTGTTCATGGTTCAGGGCGAACAGATGCTGGGGTTCATGCACAAGGTCAAGTTATTCATTTTGATATGATTAATCATTTACCCAAAGAAAAATTACGTTTTGCTTTAGATACGCAAAGTTCAGATGATATTAGTGTTTCGCTAGTCGAAAAGGTAACAACTGATTTTCATGCTAGATATATGCCACATGAAAAATGTTATCAGTATACGATTGATTTAAAACGGGCAGCAGATCCTTTGCTGCGACGTTATGCTTGGCATTATCGTTATGATTTAGATTTTAATTTAATGCGTGAGGCGATTACTTATTTAGAAGGAACTCATGACTTTACAAGTTTTTGTGCAGCGGGAACGCAAATCCAAGATAAGGTCCGGACGATATATCAAATTAAATTTGATTATGATGCACAAACCGAGATATTAAAATTAACATTTTACGGTAACGGTTTTTTATACAAAATGATACGTAATTTAGTCGGTACAATTTTGGCGGTGGGTAATAAACGTTTAATGCCAACACAAGTGCCAAAGCTATTAGCGGCTAAGGATCGTAATGTCTGTCCACCTACTGCGCCAGCCCATGGTCTTTGCTTATTAGCTGTAAACTATGATGTCTAATTTAGACATCTTTTTTTTATTTCATGATAAAGTTAAAGCAGCAAATGAGGTGAGAGAATGGATATTGTTTATTTTTTGATGGTTATGATTTCTGATATTATTGGATCTTTTTCTGGTATGGGTGGTAGTATTATTATCAAACCATTATTTTCGATGATGAGTAATTATTCCTTAGAAATTGTTATTTTTTGTTCGAATTTATCTGTTTTAACAATGTGCTTATCGTCCCTTTACATGAGTTATCGTGAAAAAGATTTAGCTTTAAATAAAACAAGTGTTAGTTTAACTATCGGTAGTTTTCTAGGTGGTATCATTGGTAGCTTAGCACTTGATTTTTTATTTGCGACAGTAAAATCAGTTGTCAAACCGATGCAAATTACTTTAATTATTTTAGCTATTATTTTAGCTATTGATTATCAATTACGTGGCCAACCTATTAAAAATATTTGGACGAGTATTGGCCAATATTTTGGACTTGGTTTTATTTGTGGGAGCGTATCTGTTATTTTAGGTATCGGTGGTGGTCCAATTAATGTTTGGCTTTTAATGCTTTTAGCAGGCATATCTTTGAAAAAAGCTACAGCTTATTCTTTATTAGCGGTCTTTGCTTCGATTGTAACACGTGAAATTATGAGTATTCCTGCGGCCATTCATTTACATGTGCCAATACATATTTTAATTATTTTCTTTATTGCTGCTATTTTCGGAGGTATTGGTGGTATTTTAGCGAAAAAATATTTAAAAACAAGTCATTATAAAGTGATTTATATTTGCACTTTAATTGGCGCAATGATTATTAATTTTACGAATTATTTTTTATAAAATTGTGAAAAAAAGACTGGTAGAGATTGACTTTAACTATAAACTCATATATCATGATAGTTGGTATTGTTTACCCCCATGATAAGCCCCGGAAAGTTTATTGTGTTGTTAAACAAAGAGAAATTGGAATTTGGAGGAAATAATCGTGCGTACAACATATATGGCCAAAAAAGGCGAAATCGAACGTAAATGGTATGTTATTGATGCTACAGATATTCCATTAGGACGTCTTTCAGCAGTAACAGCTTCAATCTTACGTGGTAAAAATAAACCAACATACACACCTCACGTAGATACAGGTGATAACGTAATCATTATCAATGCTAAAAATGTTAAATTAACAGGTAAAAAAGCAACAGATAAAATTTACTACCGTCACAGCCAATATCCAGGTGGATTAAAATCAATCGCAGCTGGTGAATTACGTGATAAAAATGCACGTCGTTTAGTTGAAAACTCAGTTAAAGGTATGTTACCACATAACACTTTAGGTCGTGCACAAGGTATGAAACTTCATGTATATGAAGGTGCTGAACATCCACACCAAGCACAACAACCAGAAGTATTAGATATTACAAACCTAATTTAATAGGAGGAACCAAGAGTGGCTAAAGTACAATATTTCGGCACAGGCCGTCGTAAAACTTCTGTTGCCCGTGTACAATTAGTACCAGGTACAGGTAAAATTACTATTAATAAAACTGATGGAGAACAATATATCCCACACGCAGATTTAATTAAAGTTATTAACCAACCATTTGCTGCAACTGAAACAGTGGGTTCATATGACGTTATCGCAAACGTTAACGGTGGTGGTTACGCTGGACAAGCTGGCGCAATTCGTTTAGGTATTGCTCGTGCTTTATTAACAGTTGATCCTGACTTCCGTGCTCCATTAAAACGTGCTGGTTTATTAACACGTGATGCACGTATGGTTGAACGTAAAAAACCAGGTCTTAAAAAAGCTCGTAAAGCTTCACAATTCTCAAAACGTTAATTTTTTCAAATCAACATTTTGGACCTATGGAAATATTTATTTCCATAGGTTTTTTTATTATAAATAAAGCCTGTAGTTCAAAAAACTACAGGCTTTTTATATATTTATGGAAGAGAGAATTTTTCCTATAAAGGATTAAGTATATTATACTACTAATAAATAAAATAACTTAAGATATGCTTAAACCTTAAATAAATCTTAATGATTATAAATGACTAGGAGCAAATAAAGATAAAATAGGAATTGCTAAGTAAATAATCATCGCATATGTTGGGAAAATAAAGGCCATGATAATTAAAACAATATTGAAGATAAACATTAAAATAATACGTAATTTCAATAACCGATGATAAAAAGTCGAAATGAAGCTAGTATCTTTAATTAATTGGCCATAAGCAATGCCAGACATCACAATATTCAGCGTAGTAATAAGTAAATAAATAATCCCCATATGAGCAACAGCTAATGAAGTAGAATCTTCCATCATCCACTTTGTTAACACAGGAATGAGTGATAAACAAGCAACAAAAATAAAGTTGAGTATGACATACGATTTATTAATGTTTGTTAAAATACTTGAGATTTGATGATTTTTATACCAAAAATTGATAACAATGAAAAAGCTAATCAAAAACAGAACAATGGAATGTAAAAAATCGAAATATGATATTGAGTGATTTGGTAAAGGAATTTCTAAAACCATAATCGTACTAATAATGGCAATAATCGCATCATTAAAAACTTCTAGATGACTAGCTAATTTTTGTTGAGCTTGTTGTTGCCAATATTCTAAATTTTGTTGCATTTTTGTTCTTTCTTGCATTAATTGTTCATATTCTTCAGGTGTTAATTTTGAGTTGCGATTTGACCGCATAATATGTTCTCCTTTAATGTTTCACGTGAAACGTAATTGTATTTGAAAATAAAAAACAAACTTCCTAAATATTAGGAAGCTTGTTTTGGACGATAAAGATCAAATATCCATAAACCAATAAAGGCTAGCATTGAAATTAAAGAAATGATTTGCATCGTCCGTGCTAATAGTGTGTATTTATATGTAATTGTATAAACATTTTTACCATTTTTAACAGGTACTTGTGTAGCACCGTTATAAGCTTTTTTCACTTTTATTGATTGCCCATTTAATGTTACTTGCTCACCTGGATAAGCCCAAACTGGTAAAATAACAGTATTTTGTTCTTTTTCAGGCATATCAAGTGTTAAAGTTAATTTATTAGCGGTATATTTCAATTTTGTTGGATAAACCCACTTGTCATCAGATACCTTAATTTTATGTTCTTGAATATTTTGACGATCAAAACTAATATCTATGCCTTGTTCTTCACCAACGATAGGTGTGTAGTCATTAATACCATTAAATGAAGTACTATTCATTTCGTTAATAAATGATTGTTCAGAGAAAAATGAATCTTGTGTTTGAACACGAGAAATTGTTCCCCAGTTAATTAGGACTAAGACGACAATCAAACATGAAACAGCTAAATTTTGCATTTTTGGTGTTTGGCATAATTGGATAATGATATAACTTCCAGTAAATGAGATAGCAATCGAAGCTAAAACAAAGAATCGCCATGGAAATTGTATGTTATAAAAAATATCTTGGAAAAAGTGCCATGGAAATAAGTTAGTTGATAAGAAGCTAAAAATAAGCCCGCTAATAACTAAATCTTTGAAAAATGTCGATTTAAATTTCGAAAAACCAATAACTGACACAATTAAAAAGATTAGTAAAACAATTCCCAAATTATCTTCAGATGCTAAGTTATTTGATAATGAAGCATCAACTACTTGGTTGACAGACATCGCCGTGTCACTTAATTGATATAAAAGTGGCTCTTTAATTTTGGTAAATGTTTGAAATTGTAACATTGGTCCAAAGAGTCCAAGCGTCATCAAAAGACTAAAGCTCGCCGACTTAAGTAAGGCTAAAAAGCGATTCCATGTCATAGTACGATGGATGCAGCTCATAATTAAGAAGAAAGTAATAAAAACAGCAGCCATCACTAATGATAACATATGAGTATAGGCGATTAAGGTCATTCCTAAAGCTAAAGCAAACCAACGTGGTTTGGTTGATTTAGTATAAAAAATTTGATAAATACCATATAAAACAAGTGGTAAAAAAGTCATAGCTAAAGCTTCACCAACAGCTAAACGATGATAAATACTTGTAGTTCGCGTGAAACAAAAAACGTAAACAATAGACGTTAAAATTGCCAAATTGACTTTTTTGCTAATTTTATATGCCACATAGAAAGTAATCTCAAGTGAACAAAATGTTATGATAGCCCAAAAGATGTAATAACTTAAAATTAAATTATTACACAACTGAGTGATCCAATATAATGGAAATAATGTTAAATATGGATAAAATAACAATGTTGGATTACCATTATGATTGAAAAACTTAAAATTAATTGGTGATTGTGTAATATTTTCTAAACTCAGAGCTCGAATCAAGTGAAATGTTCCATCATCATTATGATATAAAACAGGTTCTAAAGTTCCGCCTACATCAGCCCAATAAATATAACTATAGAGGACAGTAATTAGTAGAAAAAAGGCAATATGTAGCCCATGAAATTTCAGTTTTTCCTTCAATGTTTTTAATATCCTTTCCAAAAATATAATATCTCACATGTTATATTATATCATAGATAACTTTGGTAAAGTTTGATTAACAATTATAAATAAGCAATTACTCACAAAGTAAAAAAGACTTCAAAATTTGTACTTTTAACAAATTTTGAAGTCTGAGTTATTAATCTTCATATCCATGTGGATGTTGTTGATGCCAAGACCAAGCAGTTTCAATAATATCTTCGATGTTATGATATTTTGGTTGCCAATTTAATTTTTCTTGGATTAATTTTGATGAAGCAACTAAACGACTAGGGTCTCCTGCGCGACGTGGGCTAATAATAGCTTTAATATCTTTACCAGTAACTTTTTTACATGCTTCATATACTTCTTTAACAGAGTACCCATTCTCACTACCTAAATTAAAGGCTGTACTTTGGCCGCCATCAATTAAATATTGAAGTGCTAAATAATGGGCATCAGCTAAATCCATTACATGGATATAATCTCGAATACATGTACCATCTGGGGTGTTGTAATCATCGCCGTAAATTTGCAACGCATCACGTTGACCAAGAGCTACTTGTAAAATAATCGGAATTAAATGTGTTTCAGGATTATGATCTTCACCGATACTTCCGTCAGCCTTCGCGCCAGCAACATTAAAATAGCGTAGTGCTACATATTTAATGCCATAAGCTTGATCAGCCCAATACATCATAGCTTCCATCATTCGTTTTGTTTCTCCATATGGATTTTTGGGATTTAATGGTTCAGTTTCTAAAATCGGAATTTGAGCCGGTTCGCCGTATGTAGCAGCACTGCTTGAAAAGACAATTTTATCGACATCAAATTCTTTCATTACTTCTAATAAAACTTGTGTCCCTTGAACATTATTGTTGAAATACTCTAATGGTTTTTCGGTAGATTCACCTACTAATGAATAAGCAGCAAAATGAATTACACTATCAATTTTTTCTTTATTAAAAACAAGTCGTAACCATTCTTTGTAACGAATATCTCCTAAATAAAATGGAACATTGCTTGGGACTGAAGCACGGTGTCCAGTTTCTAAATTATCCACGACTACGACATCTAAATTACGTTGTAGTAAATAATCAACTGTATGTGAACCGACATAACCAGCCCCGCCAACAACTAAAATCGCCATGAAAAAAACTCCTTTAACAATTATCTCTACTAAAAAATTATAAAGGGAAGTAAATTAATGCACAAGTTATTGGCTAAAAAGATTATTTGTGCTCAAAAATAAATGAAAATTAATTAAAAAAATTAAGAATACAATATTTTCAAGGTTAAGAGTTGTTATAATAAAGTTATTGTCTAAAAAGGAGTTATAAAATTTGAATCACAAAGTTTATCAATTTTTAAATCAAAGTTTACGATATTTAAGTATAATAATTTTAATAGTGATTTGTATAACAATGGTCACGAATCGTTTATGGATTGATTATATAGAAAAACAAATTATTGTACCGAATCAAATTTCTTTTTATTTGTTATTAATTATCGGTATTATTTTATTTATCATTATTAAACCATTATTACAACAAATACAACCGAAACATTTATTTTGGATTGGTACTTGTATTTGGTTTGTTTTAGGTTTGCATTATTTATTTCGAGCAGGTACAGGTTGGGATTATTTTCAAACGGATCAAAGATATGCTTATGATGCTGCGATACAATTTAATAATGGTAATTATACTATTTTAGATGATTATTATTTTAAATTTTATCCCTTTCAATTAGGTCTAGTGACATATAATCGCTTAATTGCTTTATTTAGTACTAATATTTATTTCTTTTATTTTGTTAATTTAATTTGTGTTTTAGTAATTAACTGGTGTCAATGGCAATGCGTGAAATTGAGTTTTAAAAAGCAAGTTATTGAAAATTATAATTTACTTTTAAGTTTTAGTTTTTTACCATTGTTATATTTTATTTGTTTTATTTATGGTAATATTCCAGGTTTTCTAGCCATGTATTTGAGTTTATATTTTGGTTTGGCTTATTTACAGCAAGAGCGACCTAAAAAGCGTTATATAGTTTATATGATAGTTTTGGCGCTTCTAGCGTATTTAGTGAAAAATAATTATTTAATTTCATGTCTTGCTTTAGCTATTGTTTTCGGTTTGCAAGCATTAAAACAACAACGCTGGAAATTATTAATCGTTTCTGCTGCATTTATTTTCGGTATGGGCCTGACTAATTTTACTTTAACTAAGGCTTATCAAGCTGAAACAGGAGTTGATTTAGGGCAAGGAATTCCGAAAGTAGCTTGGATTACGATGGGACATCGATATGGTGAGCTTCGTGATAGTTATGGTTTATATGAAGCATATACGCAAGATTTATTTGAAGCTATGAATTATGATACTAAAAAAACGCAAAAAATAGCTACGAAAGACTTGAAAAAACGTTTGCATGAATTATATACAAGTCCAAGCAAGTGGTGGCATTTTTATAGTATGAAATTAAAACAAACATGGGCAGATCCATATTTTCAATCAATTCGGAGTACATCTAATACTTATGATTTATATTATCCCATTGCTAATAATATTCATTCGAAGGAAGTTAAAAAGCGTGGTTATTATAAATTAGCGGTAGCCTTAAATATTGTGAATGTAACCATTGTTTTCTTTGCACTTATGAATTTAAGTAGACCGTTGTTCCAAATCAATAATTATCAAACATTTATTTTATTATTTGTAGTTGGAGGCTTTATTTTCCATTTCTTCTGGGAAATTAAATCACAATATATGTTCCAATACGTGTATTGTTTAATCCCATTAGCTAGCTGTACCTTAGCCCAAGTTTCAATTAGTAAATTAATAAAAAATGTTCATAAAATAACAAAAATTACAAAAAAAGCGTAAATGAACTTTTAAAATATGCTATCATAATTTATGATTATAAATCTAATTGGGGATAGTTATTTATGGAGAGTTGGAAAACATTAGCAATAAAGATTGCTAATTGGGGTTATTATGCTGTCGCTAGTTTGGCGACGATATTAATTACATTAGTTAGTGGTCTTGTTATTTTTAAACGAGTTTATATTGGTCCTTATGAAGAGACTTGGATTCAAAATAATAATTTATTTATTATTATTAGCACAATAGCTATTATTTTAGTTTTACTAAGTTTACGAAATATTTTAGCTAAAATAAAGCCGATTTATTTATTTTTATCATTAAGTTTAGTTTGGTTAATCGTCGGTGTTATTTATTATTTAAAAGCGCCGTCTGTAGTCAATCCTATTTCATATGATCAGGCTATCATTTGGTATGGTGCTGATCAATGGGCACATGGTAATTACCAAAGTATTACACAAAACTTATATTTTATGAAATATCCATTTCAGTTTGGTCTACTTTGGTTCGAGTCAATATATCAGTTAATAACTCATAATATTTATCTTGTCTATTTCTTAAATTTACTTATGGTATTGGCAATTAATTATTTTACGTGGCAATGTACCAAGTTATTTTTACATAACAAAGCAATCGTAGAAAATTATACATTACTACTAACTTTTGGTTTTTTACCATTGCTATATTTTATTTGTTTTGTTTATGGTAATATTCCAGGTTTTTTAGCGATGTTTATCGCAGTTTATTACGGTTTACGTTATTTAAAAGATACAGACCGTTACCATTATTCATGGATTGGGATGATTATTTTTGCAGTTTTAGCTTATATTTGGAAAAGTAATTATTTAATTCCTTTAATTGCCCTAGCTTGTATTTATTTATGGCAAGCATTACGGCAAGCTAAATGGAAGTTAGTATTGATTAGTATAGCTCTAGTCCTAGGAATGAGTGTGGCTAATACTGGTTTAGCTGCTTATTACGAATCACATACAGGGCAGGCGATGTCACAAGGTATTCCGAAAGTAGCTTGGATTACAATGGGGCTGCAATCAGAAGATAATGTGCATCATTCAGGTAAAGCTGGCTGGTTTAATAATTATACAGAATATTTATATGAAACTAATCATTTAGATACGGCTAAAACTGATAAACAAGCTAAAAAGCAACTTAAAAAACAAGTGCAATTTTATATTGATCATCCGAAAATAGGATTTCAATTTTTTAGCAAAAAATTAATTACAACTTGGTCAGATCCAATGTTCCAATCAATTTTTAGTGGACCAAACCAAAAATTGTATACAAATATTTATCATGATAAAACATTTAATATTTATCAATTATTAATCGAACTAATGAACATTTTAAATATCATTATTACTTTTGCAGCGTTATGTTTCATTGTTGGGCATTTTAAACGTCAAAATAATTATCAAATGTTTATTATGTTATTTTTTATCGGAGGTTTCTTCTTCCATTTCTTTTGGGAAACAAAATCACAATATATGTTCCAGTATATGTATTGTTTAATACCTTTAGCAGGAGCAATGTTGGCCGAGTGGAGTATGAAATTACAACAAATAATCATGCAAAAAGCGAGTAAAGATTAACGGGAGATTTAGGGATGGAAACAAAAAATGTTTTAACGATTGTGGTTCCTTGCTACTATGAAGAGGAAGTTTTACCAGAAACAATTAAGCAACTAACGGCAGTGTTAGATGAATTGATCCAAAATAATTTAATTGCTGCCCAAAGTAAGTTACTTTTTGTCGATGATGGTAGTCAAGATCAAACATGGACAGTTATTCAAAAAGCAAAAGAAACTAATTCATTTGTGACAGGTTTAAAATTTAGTCGTAATTTTGGTCATCAAAATGCTGTTATGGCTGGTTTAAGTGTAGCAGTGAAATATTCTGATATGATGGTATCGATTGATGCCGATTTACAAGATGATGTGCAAGCGATTAAACAAATGGTTGAAGCTTATCATAATGGTTATGATGTTGTTTATGGTGTGCGCAATAACCGTGATACTGATACAACATTTAAACGCAAAACTGCATTATGGTTTTATATCTTTATGCAAAGAATTGGAGTTCAACTTGTTCCAAATTCCGCTGATTATCGTTTGATGAGCAAACGTGCTGTTCAAACATTACTAGAATTTGAAGAGCAAAATTTATTTTTACGTGGTTTAGTTCCTTTAATTGGTTATAAGAGCACAGAAGTTTATTATGCTCGTAAAGAACGATTTGCAGGCGAATCAAAATATCCATTGAAAAAGATGATTAAATTTGCTTGGGATGGTATTACTTCTTTATCAATTACATCAATTAAATTTATTATGAACTTAGGAATTTTTCTTGTTTTAATTGGTATTGTCATTTTTGGTTACACATTATACGCAAAGTGGACAGGTAATGTAGTTGAAGGTTGGTCATCATTGATGGTTTCGATTTGGATTTTAGGTGGTGTTCAATTAATTTGTATCAGTATGATTGGACAATATATTGGTAAAATTTATCAAGAAGTGAAAAAACGTCCACGCTTTATTATCGAACAAGATGATTATAGCCAAACATTTGAATAATAACAAAACTGCCGAGAGTGATACTCGGCAGTTTTGTTATTTATAGCGATATAAATATAAATTATTATCTTGAAAAAGATAAGTTCCGACATATTCCCAATTTTTATCATGAATTGGACTAGTTACATAATATAAATCACCTTGACTAATTTCTGGGACATATTTACTATCATATAAATTATCATATTGAAAAACGCCATTTGCAATTTCTGATCTAAATGATTTGTTAAAGGTCATATTAGTTTTGGTGAAAAATGCTTGGGGACTATCCATTGGTTTTGTCAATTGATAATAAACCCAGTAATTTTTAGCATTTAAATTTTCCACGTAAACATGTTTTGGTTTGGCTTGCTGTACATAAGCGAATAATTTTTTTGCATCAGCAATGGTCGAGTGATTGTTAGCATATTGATTATAAGAGCTAAAATAAACACAAATAAATAAACTAAAATTTAAAACAACGACTGTTAATAAAATAGCAAAAATAATTTTTAAACGTTCAGCCAAGAAATATAAGCCAAATCCTGCCATAATCGCTAACTGGATATTCAGTAAAGTAAAATGGTTATAATTTGGTTTGATAATAAATAGTAAAGGTAGCATTGCTAAAATACTAATTGTTGTTAATTGTTTGAAGATAAGTGATTTTTGGTTTAATAATTTAGCTGGGATCAAAAAGCCTAGCAACATAGGGATAAGCATAATTGGTAAAATAGCACCAAATGGTTTAATGCTATTCCATGGTAGTAAGTCGCTACCTTGTAGATAAATTTGTAGACTACGGATAAAGTTATTGCATAATTGCACAATTGGATTTTGATTTGGATCTATGGCAATAAATGATTGTGTTCGTGATTCACTAAGAGCTGTAATATCAAAACAAAGCCATTTTTGTGGTATTGGAATATCGATAATATAATTACAATAAGCAAAATAAATTAAAGGTAGAGCTCCAAAGCATAAAATCCCAACTAAGATAATAATTTCGCGCATTTTTAACCAATGTTTATAATAACTAAAAATTATTATTATACTTAAGAAAATAGGTAAGTAAATCCAAGCTACAATATACCCATATGCAGTAGCTAAAAATGCAAAGGCACTTAAAGATATTAGTAAATAACGAGTACTATGTTTTTGAGCTTGAATGGCAGTAGTTAAGAAAATTAAACTAAAAATCAAACAAGGTGCCGCAGTATTACAATCTAAAACCCAGCGACTGGATATGAAAAGCCAAGGAGTCAGCATAAGACTCAAGGCTGTTAAAAAACCAAGTTTTGGTTGATTACGGTGCGCTAATAAATAATAAATTGCACAAATTAAACTTAATATAAGTAAAACCATTGGGAGGCGAAAGACAAAAATTGATGATCCAAAAAGTTTTAGAAAAGGTACTGCAATTAGACTATATAAAATTGATTGGCCAAAGCCCCAGTATCCTGATAAATAAATAGGATGTTTTAAGCCGTGAATATCTGTACCAAAAGTCGCTAAAGAGCGACATTCATTGAAGTAAGTAACTTCATCAATAAAAAGCCCTGGATAATTATTTAATTGATAAAGTAAAAAACTTGCGTAAAGTAATAAGCAAATAAAAAATAATACTATATATTTTTTAGATAATAATTTCAATAATATAAACTCCCCTAAAACAATTTGTTTATATTATAACATGTAAAATGTGACTAAAATATCAAAATTAAAATTGTTTAGATTCGTTCAAAAGTCATTAGTAAACAAAAGACCCAAAATTATGAATAATTACTATCCATAATTTTGGGTTTGCTTAATTATTAATTGTTATATGCTGACTATTGCCAAGCATCTTGTAATTGCGTTTGGCCTTGTTTTAACATTTTATTTAAATTGCGGTTTGGATTAGCTAAAATTTCTTCCATAATAATCCCCACTTCGTTATAGGCGTTATTTGATGTGGCTGTAACTGGTAATGGATATAAGTGTGATGTTGCATCTGCTAATTGAGTAGATACTTTTGATTGTGAATTTTTGTATTCGTCACTATTTTTAACAGAATCAACAATTGGGATATAACCAGTTGCTTCTGCCCAATAAGCTTGGTTTTCAGGTTGAGCTAAAAACTTCATATATTCAAAAGCAGCTGTTCGTTGAGCGCTTGAAGCACTTTGGAACATATAAATATCTGTTCCTTGTTGCATTGAATATTTACCAGGATAACGTGCAACGCCGTATTCAAATTTACCTTCAGCATCTTTACGAATGAAACTTTCACCAGAAGTTGAACCAATATACATAGCTACTTTTTGGTTGGCAAAAGGACCTGATAAGTATTTATCAGCACCTGCTGTCCGGAAGTAACCGTCTTTAATGCCATCTACATAATATTGAACAACTTCTTTTGATTTTTTGCTGTCGAAGTTTAATTTATTAGTAAAGTCGACCCCTTTATCTTTCATACCGATGACATAGTAGTTGTTTAAAACATCAAAACCGGCACCAACAACTTCGCCGTTTGATTTTTCATAAATCGTTTTGGCAGCTTGTTTCAATTCATCCATTGTTTTTGGTACTTCAACACCATATTTTTTAAGTAAATCAGCATTGTAATATAAGACTTCTGTTGATTTGTTGAATGGTATGCCGTATTGCTTGCCGTTAATTTGAGCACCTTTTAATAAAGGCTCAGAAATTTTTTCTTGTTCCTTCCAGCCGATTTTTTTGTTATTCATGTAAGGTTGTAGATCAACTAATTGACCGTCTTTAGCAGCATTATATAACCATGCTGGGTAAGCTTGAGTAATTGTAGGTAAGTCTTTTGTCGATTGTAAAGTCGAATTAATTTTGGCTTGTAAATCAGAATATTGTGATTGATTTTGTAATTTAACTTGAATTTTAGGATTTGCTTTCATAAAATCATCTGTTAATTTTGTTAAAGCTTTTTCTTGTTCACCATTCATAGCATGCCAAAAAGTAATCGTTGTTTTTTTATTAATTGATGTTTGAATTTTATCATCAGCTTTATCACTATTAGTTTTGTTACTATTACCACAAGCAGCTAGACCTAGTAAAGCAACAGCTGATAGTGCGATAACTGATAATTTTTTGAATGTCTTTTTCATTGGTTGACCTCTTCCTTTTTTATAAAGTAATGATTTGTCCCCGGGTTGGTAAAATACGTTCACCAAATGGGTTTTTCAATTTTTCAGGTTTTAATGTGTGGATAGGGACAAGTAGTTTTGGTTCAATACCTGCAATAATTTTGTCTAAGTCAGTTGGTGTTGCATGACCAGAGACAGCAAGACGCACAAACTCAACTTTTTGATTATGAAGTTGTTGTAAAAAAATATCATAATATGGATCAAATGGGCCAAGTGGTTGAGCGTCACTATGGATGTACAAGCCACCTCCTTTCAATGTAGGAATTTGATTAGGACTAATTTGAATGACATAATTAGTTTCATCTTGAATTAGTTCATCATAGTCCATTTTTAAGTTAGCGTCTAAGCTAGGTATGTTATTGTGATCGATATAGTAATAAGGTATATCTAAGTTAGTAATATCTTTTAGTAAAGCTGCCATCTGAGCTTCTAAAACTAAAGTACGACCAGCTTTCGCAGTGGCCTCGATGAATTTTACAAAGCGTTTAATATTGGCAGGATAACCATTAAATGTAATTTGGCGTTGACTATCGTGAGTAATTAAATTTTTAAATTTTTCAATTAATTCTTGCTCAGTAGCAATTTCAGGTTGTTTAGGTTTATCATCGAAGCTAATACTTACACCTTCCATCATTAGCATATCAGGATGCTGCGCTTTATGGATAAATTGTTCGGTTAATTCGTAATCAAACCCATGTAAGCGTAAATCGCCCGTATAGACTAAAAACTTGTCAGGTGTACGAATGAGTAGGGCTGCAGCACCGTAAGCATCGTGATCAACAGGTACAATTTCGACTTCAATTTGGCCGATTTGAATTTTGCTATTTGGTTGCAATGGTGTGATTTCTCGGGTGTAATTAGGTTCGTTAAAGGGGCTAGGCAATAAAAATGCTCCATCGCGATTTAATGATTTCAAAATATCAGCTGTTGGTTTTAAAGCATACAGGGGAATTGCACAGTCCAGAAAATTAATCATTTTTGAATGATCGAGATGCGCGTGTGATAAAAAGACTGCTGTATGTTTAAATTGTTGATTGGCGGTGCTTGCTAATTCAAAACGTTTATCATATACATCATTTAATTGCGGGATTAGCCGATATTTTAGTAAAGTTTGAATTTGTTCGTCAGGTAAATCTAATTCAGGACGATATTCTGAACCGAAATCAAAGAAAATATGATCATCATTATAACGCACTTCAATCACAGTGCCACCAATAGTTAAAATACCACTATGAAAAATAACTTGTGTCTTATCCTTTAATACCATTATGAGCCACTCCTTTAATAATTTGTTTTCTAAAGATTAAGTAAATAATTAAAATGGGAATAATTGTTAATGTTGCTGCTGCTAATTGTAGTTGGACATCACTGCCACTTTCAGTAGTAAAAGCTGTTAACCCGTTATTTAATAAACGATGGTTTTGATCATTTGTAACGAGTAGCGGCCATAAGAAAGAATTCCAACTTGAAATAAAGGTTAGTAAGCCTACTGTAACAAGAGCAGGTTTTGACATTGGTACTAAAATTTTCCAAATATATTCTAAATTGGTAGCACCATTAATTTTTGCTGCTTGATAGTAAGTTTTTGGAAGACTATTAAAATAACCTATTAAGTAGTAAATATAAAAGATACTAGTTAAAAATGGAATAATTAAAGCTGTATAAGTATTTAACAAGCCAAGTTTGGCGATAGTATTGTAATTAGTGAAAATAATTGATTCATATGGCACCATTAGTAGCATTAAAAAAATAGTTTTAACCAATTTTTTAAAGCGAAATTCTAGACTCGTTAAAGCAAAAGCTGAAAAAACAGAAGTTATTAATGTAGCTAACGTAATGATTGAAGCGACAAGGACAGTATTGACAAAGTAACGAATAAAAGGTGCTTTATTAAATACCTCCACGAAGTTAGTCCAATTCAAATGTTTTGGTAATAAAGTTGGTGGAATACTAATAGTTTCAGAATGAGTCATCAAACTTGCTAATAACATATAAATAAACGGGAAAATAATGATAATTCCCATGAATAAGATAAAGATATATGAAATAGTTTTCGTTAATTTATTCATTTTATTAACCCGCTTTCTTTAAAAGTTTTTGTTGAATTAATGTACAAATGAGAATAATAATAAACAAAATCACGGTAGCTGCCATGGCGAGACCAGGATTGCCTTTAATGTGGAAGTTGTCGTAAATATAAAATACAGCTGTTGAAGCACTGTTAGCAGTTCCAGCTTTACCACCAAATAAAGCATAGACTTGATTATAAACTTTAAAGGCATTAATAATATTGACCGTCAATAAAAATGTTATTGAGGGCATTAATTGTGGTAAAGTAATTCGGAAGAAAATTTCCCGTTTGCTAGCACCAAATAAATCAGCAATTTGATAATGTTCTTCATTGATATTACGTAATCCGGCCAATAAAATAATGATATTAAAAGCTAAACTTGTCCAAATACCAAAAATAATTAAAGTTAACATATTAACGTTTGGATCATTTAACCAACCTAATGTCGGTAAGTGTAATATTTTGAAAATATAGTTAATGATGCCATATGAGTCATTAAAGAAATAGCGAAAAACAATACCGATGGCGATGACGCTTGTTACATACGGGGTGAAAAAAATTGTTTCAAAAAATGATTTATGTTTCACTTTATCGAAAATAATCCACGCAATAGCTAAGGCGATAATTAGGGCAATAGGCACAACTGTAAAAGTATATAAAGCAGTGTGTCCGATTGATGACCAAAAAACAGGGTCATGAAACAGACGATTGTAATTTTCAAAGCCAGTAAAGTGACTATTGAACAAAGTCCCAGATTTAAAACTTAAAACGAATGATTTAATTAACGGATAAATATTAAATATGACAATGACAAGTAATGATGGTAGTAAATATAACCATGCTGAATGTTGATTAATTTTTTTGGTAGCTTGTTTTTTCATTAGTAAACACGCTCTCCTTGCTCTGTGAAGATAAATGCTTTATCAAAGTTAATTGCTAAATCAATTTCTTTATTGTTTTCAAATTTTTGTTCAATATTTGTTAATGCTTTTAAATGTTGATTTTGAACTGTTAGTTTTAAAATACGATCTCGACCGATTAATTCTTGCTCGCTGATATGTGCTTTACATAAAGAATTAGCATTTGTGATTTGGAAATCTTCAGGGCGCACCCCAAGTTGATAGACTCCGTCGACTAATGGTTTTTTTATGCGTTGTTGATTTAATGCGCTTATATTCATTTCGGTACCGAATAAGTTTAATTTTTGATCTGTAATCTGGACTTCTATTAAATTAATTGGAGGATTACCAATGAACTGAGCGACGAATAAATTATTTGGTTCTAAATATAAATTTTGTGGATTGTCATTTTGTTGGATAATACCTTCATTTAGTAAGATAATTTTATCACTAATAGACATTGCTTCTTCTTGATCATGCGTAACAAAAATAGTTGTAATACCAACTTTTTTAACTAATTTACGAATTTCTTCGCGAATAGTGATACGTAATTTAGCATCTAAATTACTAAGTGGTTCATCAAGTAATAAAATATCGGGTTCTTGGATTAGAGACCGGGTGATAGCGACACGTTGTTGTTGGCCACCAGATAATTGGCCTGGTTTTTTATTAGCTAAGTCTTCAATATGGGTAAGTTTCATGTATTCGATAGCTTTATCTTTAGCTATCGCTTTTTTTATTTTATTTTTGCCCACTGTTAGTGGAAACATAACATTTTCTAAAACTGTCATATGAGGGTAAAGGGCATAATTTTGGAAGACAAAACCGATATTACGATCTTTTGGTTGGGATTGTAAAACAGATTTTTGGCTAAATAAAATATCGCCACTAGTTGGTGTTAATAAACCTGCAATTAAGTTTAAAATTGTTGTTTTGCCACAACCACTTGGTCCAAGTAAACAAACAAGATCTCCTTTGTCGATATGGAAGTTAACTGATTTTAGTGCTTCATAGTCATTATCAAATACTTTATTTAAGTCGATAATATCAATCATATTTAGTAAATCCTCCGATTAAAAAATATCTTTAACATTATTAAAACATATTTTTGATAAAACGTTTAACTTTTTTTAGTGTAGAAAAATAAAAAAACATAAAATGTTCGTCTTTTACGTTGTATGCAGATGTATCAAGGGTTTGATAGAGTGTTATGGAGATAAAAACGAACTATATAATTACATAACGATAGTAATATCAAATAATTTGTTCGCAGGTTATCAATCTAATTTAATTTTAATATTACAATTATTGTCCTTTATCTTTTTAATTTAAATTATATGTTATTTTAAAATGCAATATTATAATGTTTGAAGCGTCTATAAACTATTTTTTGGTAAATTATGATAGAGTGAGAGCATGAAAGAGGTGACTGATATGTTGAGATGTCAAAATGTTGTGATTGGTTTTGGTAAAGCAGGTAAAACATTAGCTAAAACGATTGCTGCCCAAGGCGAAGAAGTAATTATGATTGAAAAATCGAATGAAATGTACGGTGGGACATGTATTAACGTTGGTTGTTTGCCTTCAAAAGCTTTGATTATTGATGGTGAAAAGAAGCAGTCATTTACAGAGGCTATGACACGCAAAAATCATATGGTCGATAAATTACGTGCTAAAAATTATCATATGTTAGCTGATTTAGATGATGTAGAAGTTTGGAATGGTACAGCGAGTTTTGAAAATGATCATGATTTAAAAGTTGTGATGCATGATGGTGAAATTCGCTATTTACATGGAGAACGCATTATTATTGATACAGGTTCTACTTCAGTAATTCCTAATGTTAAAGGATTACAACTTAGCGATAAAATTATTGTTTCAGATCAAGCTTTAAGTTTAACCAAACGTCCTGATTCAATGTTAATTATGGGTGCAGGATATATCGGATTGGAATTTGCAGAAATGTTTGCAAGTTATGGTACAAAAGTGACAATGATTGGCAATAATTCTGAATTTATTCCACGCGAAGACCGAGATGTAGCGGATATGATTTGGTCGGATATGGAAAATTTAGGTATTGATATTCATTTAGATGAACAAATTGCAGAGTTACGGGAAACAGCTGACTATGTGGAAGTAGTTTCAGATAAAGGTCAATATAAAGCTGATGTTGTCTTAGTCGCAGTAGGACGTAAACCAAATACAGCCGATTTACACTTAGAAAATACCCATATTGAATGTGGTGCTCGTGGTGAAATTGTTGTAGATGAATATTTGCGAACAACTGTTGATAATATTTGGGCTGTAGGGGATGTTAAAGGGGGCTTACAGTTTACTTATATTTCACTAGATGATTATCGGATTGTTTATGATGAATTATTTGGTCAAAGTCAACGGACAACAAATAATCGAACAGTAGTTCCGTATAGCGTCTTTTTAACACCACCAATGTCAAATGTTGGTTTGAATGAGCAACAAGCTAAAGAAAAAGGTTTAAACTTTAAAGTTTATAAACAATTAGTTGCCGGTATCCCAAGAGCTCATGTTTCAGGTGATACACGTGGTATGATGAAAATCATTGTGGATACTGATACAAATTTAATTTTAGGCGCTACGTTATATAGCGAAAGTTCGCATGAAATGATTAATTTAATTGCTTTAGCGATGAATGCGAAAGTACCATTTACTGAGTTGAAAAATCAAATTTATACACATCCAACAATGAGTGAAACTTTAAATACGATTTTTAACTAAAAGGCAGCTCGGGAGAGCTACCTTTTTTATGTTAAAATAAAAGAAAAATCATTGGAGTGTATTTGAATGAGTCGTGGCTGGTGGTATGTCTTAAGTGGTGGTTTGCTTGAGGTATTTTGGGTATTATTTTTAAAATTATCGCATAATTTAACGGTCCCCAAATATGCTATTTTGACGATTATCAGTGTGATTATTAGTTTTTATATTTTTGCTAAAGGTATGGAGTTGTTGCCGACAGGGACAGCTTATACAGTTTATACAGGTATTGGTGCAGTTGGGACTATTTTGTTTGGTGCCATTTTTTTACATGAACAATTGAGTTGCGGACAAATTTTTTGGTTTCTTGTTTTATTAATAGGGATTATTGGTTTGAAACGCAATACGAAAGAGTAGGAAATAGTAATGGGAATTTTAGTATTTGCTGGTTGTGCTGAAGTATTAATGGTATATGCTTTAAAAAAAGCACAAGGATTTAAAAATAAATTATGGTCGGTATTAATGGTAGTATTTGCTGCGTGTAGTTTAGGTGGTTTATCGCTTGCGATGCAATCACTCGATATGGGGATTGCTTATAGTATTTGGGTGGCCTTTGGTTCTATTGGTTCGATTTTGCTTGGTGCTATTTTTTTGGGTGATAAAGTCAATCGTAAACAGTTATTTTATATGGCGTTAATTATTGTGGCTGTGATTGGTTTAAAAATATCGTAAGTTATCATTAAAAATCATATTGACTTTTAATGGTTTACGTTGAATAATGATTATAGGAGGATCGACATATGTTAGAATATAAAAATCCTGCAGTCACAGTTGATAGTATTATTTTACGAATGCATAATCAACAACTGGAAGTTTTAACGATGAAACGGACAGATGAACCATATCGAGATAAATTATCTTTAATTGGTGGCTTTGTAAAATATGGAGAGACAATTGATGAATCATTACTGCGTGTATTAAAAAATAAAGCACAGCTTGAATTAAGCTCAGCTGATCAAGCGATTGTCTTGCCGATTGTGAGTGATGGTAAACCTGATATTCGAGGCTGGATTTTTACAGTTCCTGTTGTTGTAATGTTGAAAGATTTACAAATAGTTGATGCTAATTTACAGTTTAAGTCTGTTAGTTTAGATGTTAGTGGTAAGTTGGTTTTTGATGAAAAATTAGCCTTTGATCATAATCATGTTTTAGAATTATCGTTAAATTATTTAAGAAATCAGCTATTATTACATAATTATAAAATTTTACGTCCATTATTAAATGAACCATTTACTTCCAGAGAATTATACAATGCTGTTCATTTATTGACAGGTGTTGATAAAACATTATCGAATTTTATGCGGGAAACAGCCGTGAAAAAATCGCTAGTTAGTACAGGAGAACGTGTTACAGCGAAAAGTGGTGGTCCCTCAGGTCAACCTGCTTTATTATATATGTGGAGTTAAACAATTTTTTTGTAGTATTAAAAATACGATTGAATTTTAATAGGAGTTAGCAATGAATAAAAATTATTTTGTTGAAGGAATGAAAATGACCTTCAACTGTAAAAATATTATCAAAGAATTATTTACACTAAATAAAACAACTAGTGTCTTGATGATTTTAATGTTGTTAGTTAATATTTATGCCTTCATTTTAGGACATTCGTTTAATTTTGTGGCGTGGCTAGGTTTAGCGACAAGTTTTCTGACTGTTTTTAATTTGGTTTTAATTGATCAAGGTCGAATTACTAACTATTTTTGGGGTGCCATTAATTGTTTTGTATCGTTAGTTATTTCGTTAGACAATCATTTAATTGGTGATTTATTTAGCCGTATTTTTTATTTTGTTTTTCAGTTTATTGGTATTTATTTTTGGTATAAACAAATGCAAGGCCAAGCTGATGATAGCGATGAAGTGAAAGCACGCCGTATTAGTCCTTTGAATGCTTTATTATCTGTCGTAGGAGTTATTGTTTTATACATTATTGTTTTATTGACAAGTAAACATTTTAACGGTACACAAGTTTATATTGATGCATTGTTATTGCCGCTTGGTGTTGTTGGCCAAGTTTTAATGACGTATGGTTACGCGAGTCAATGGTATGCTTGGATTGCGATTAATGCGATTAATGTTTATATTTGGAGTGTTCAATTACAAAATGGTGGATCAGCAGCAATCAATATGTTGGTTCTTCAAGTAATTATGTTAATTAACTCAATTTATGGTTGTTATTTATGGTATCGCCAACAAAATTAGTGAGGTTTAAGCTATGGTTTTACGGAAGAAGTTAGATGTACAAGATGTCGCTATTGTTTTTGGGACGTTTGCTCCGATGCATATCGGACATTTATCAATGATTTTACGAGCTAAAAAAATGCATGAAGGTGTCGTCGTAGTGACTAGTGGTTATGAAAATGACCGAGGTATGGAAGTTGGCTTAGAACTTAATAAGCGTTTTCGTTATGTGCGTGAACTTTTTACTGATGATGAATTTGTTAATGTGGCTAAATTAGATGAAACAAATTTACCGCGTTATCCAGATGGTTGGCTAGCTTGGCTTGATATGTTAGATAAAGTTGTTAGTGAATCAATTATTCCGGATTTAGCTGATATTAATGTAACAGTTTATTGTGGTGAACCTGAATATCGTGATATGATTGAAAAATTACGTCCAAATTGGCATGTTGATTTAGTAGATCGTACCGAAATTATTGATGTTTCGGCTACAAAAATTCGGAATAATCCGATTAAATATTTTAATTCGATTACGAGACCATTTAAGAAACATTTTACGAAAAAAGTTTTGTTAGCAGGTCCAGCTTCAACAGGCAAAACGACGTTAGCTCAAGATTTAGGAAAATTATTTAATGCACCGGTTTCGTTAGAATATGCCCGCGAGTATCAAGATAAATATAATGTCGACGATGACGAATTAGATATTAAAGATTATATGTACTTATTAACAGGCCAATATGAACAAACAAGTAATTTAATTGATGGAGATAGTAATAATGGCCTAGTTATTGCGGATACAAATTCGATTGTGACATTAACATATATTGATTATTATATGAAAGATGAAATTTCAGCTAAAGATTACGAAATGTTACATAAAATGTATTTACAAATTTTACATAAAGAAAAGTGGGATTTGATTTTAATTACGATGCCTAATTCAAGTTATGTAGATGATGGTTTTCGGGATATGACAATGCAAGATGATGCTACACGAATGTCATTTACAAAGCATATGTTGAAATTGTTTGAAGAAGCAGGTTTAAGTGACAAAATTAAAATACTTGATCAAGGTACCGAACATGATATGTATTTATATAATCTATACGAATCAATTCGTTTAATTGAAAATGAAATTGGGATTAAATTAGGGACTTTATAAGAGAAAAGCAATTGGTTTTGTGACCAATTGCTTTTTTGTTATTTAACGTGTTCTTTTAAGAAAGCTAATTCATCTAAATTGCATGTTTTGGCGATTGCTGATTTTTGATCTAAATGGAAGCAATGGCCGATGCGTTCGCCGTCAGGATGTTGATATTCTTTGAATGTCACAGGAACATCCAAGTCTTTTAATAACTCAACAAGTGGCATAGCGCGGTCTTTTAAGAAATCATCAGTTGCTGTCATTACAAATGCTGGTGGAAATTCAGCTGTTAAATATTCTTCAGCAGGGAAATGAGATAATGTTGTTAAATCTGGTGTTTCACCAAAGTAAAAATAACCGCGTTCTTCGATTGGATTGTTTTTGCCGATAAAGTAACAACCACAATTTAAAACGGCTGCTTTAATGTGGATATTAGCTGGTTTAAAATCAAATAAAGAAGCATATTGTGGGTTAGTTAAGAAGATTAAATATTGCTCAGCAATTTGTGCACCGGCGCTATCACTCATAATGAATAAATTGTCCATGTCGACCATATATTCTGCATGATGTTGTGTTAAAAAGTTGAAAACATTGTTGATATCTTCAAGGGGTGCGGGATATTTATCCTCAGGAGCTAAGCGATAATTGCAGTTCACAACAGTAAATCCTTGTGTTGCTAAAAACATTGTGTAGAAGCGGTAAATTTCTTTGTCGCCGTATAAATAGCCGCCACCATGAACGTTGACGATAGTTGGTAGTGGTTTTGTTGTGTTAGTCGGATAATAAATATCCATTAAATTATATGGATCATGACTACCATAAGCGATATTTTTATGTTTAATAATTGTATCTGGTTCGGTTAAACCTTCATCGCGTTTTAAGTTTGCTTTGTAAGTTGTTTGACGATGTTTTTCAATATCAAATTTTTGCATAATTGTCACCTCAAATTTATTATAGAACTCTTATGGTTAAAACACAAAAAAACACTAGTAACGAAATTTCGTTACTAGTGTATGTGTGATTATTTTTCTGGATTTGTTTGTACATGAGCATAGTCGTGTTTTTCGATTTTGCGAACCATGATAGATAGTGTAACAAAGCCGATAACTAAGAAGGCTAATGTTAGTAACCATGCTGGTAAGTAACCGAATGTATCAGCTACGATACCGTAGAAAATGTTACCTAAAGCAAAACCAACGGCAAAGAAAATACTAAAGATACCTAATGTTTCACTAGATTCTTTCATACCGAATAAGTTTTGAACTAAAATCGCAGGACCTGACATGTAAATAAAGACTGATAAGCCATATAAGGCACCCCATGTATATGGTAAAACATCTAAATGAACATATTGTAATGAAATCATTGCTAAACATGAGAATAATTGTAATCCAAATGCGATTAGTACTGAGTGGAAAATACCTAATTTAGCATATAACCAACCACCACATGTATTACCGATTAAGCATGCAATCGCAAAAGTTGAACCTACTAATCCAACTAAAGTTGAATCAAATTTTAAATGTTCGAAATAGTTAGCATATTGGAATGATTGCGCTGAAATGTTAGCACCGATAAATAACATACCTGTTGCTAAAATCCAAAATGAAGGTAATTTTTGAACGGCTTTTGTTCCGATACCTTTTAATTTAGCATTAACTTCTTTAGTTTCTTTTTCAAGATCTTCTTTTGTTTTAGTTGTGTCTTGATTGTTGTCACCTTTGTAGTCACGGATGAAGAATAATAAAATAACTAAACCAACAATTAAGGCAGAACATGCTGCGATGAAATAAACGAAGTGTAAACCACTTACGCTATTAACGGCATATTTATGTAATAAGTGCGTAAAAATTGGTTGTAAGAAGAAGTTACCGATAGAACCACCGGCGAATGCGATACCTAATGCTTGGGCTTTATGTTCGTCGCCGAACCATAAACCGATTAAATATGGAACCCCTAAACCAGAATAGACAACTGAACCGATTTGAACGATGGCGTTGGCTAAAAGATACATACCTAGTGTATTAACGTAGGCGTTCATAAATAAACCAAAACAAGAAATTAATAAAGCGATAATCATTACTAATCTTGTTGAATATTTACTGTAAAATTTACCACCAACGGGTGAGACAAATGAGGCAGCTATGGCACCGATTGTAATAATTAAACCGATGTTAGCTAAACTAAAGTTGAAGTCCGTATGTAAGTAACGAACGAATAATGGTGGGACATTTTGTGCTAAACCATATGGGATAGCTTGGATTAACATACATCCAAAAATAATCATTAGATGTTTGAAATCACCCCAGCCTTTTTTTTGTTTTACTGCTTGAGTCATAAAATTCAATCCTCTCTTCCTTACGAAATAATCACATTGTTTATACCCCTATTATAATATAGGTTGGCAAAAAAGCTTGTAATTTAGTTCGAGATGAACAAAAATGTATATTTTTTAACAAATTATTTGAAGGTCATAAAAAAATACATGGGATAATTATGGACAAAAATTAAATACTAGCAACAAAAAGCGTTGCTAGTATTTAGTAATAATCATTTATTTGTTTGTACCTCTGCATAATTATGTTTTTTAATTTTATGAACCATAATAGCTAAAGTTGTAAATCCTATGACTAAGAAAATGAAAGTTAAGATCCATGCTGGTAAATAACCAAATGAATCAGCAGCAATACCGTATAAAATATTACCTAAAGCGAAGCCGACAGCTAAAAAGATATTAAATAACCCTAGTGTTTCACTTGATTCTTTCATGCCAAATAAATTTTGGATTAAAATAGCAGGGCCTGACATATAAATGAACACTGATAGTCCGTATAAAAGCCCCCAAACAAATGGTAAGAAACTTAAATGAATAAAGTTCAGTGTGATGAGTGATAAACATGAAAGTGATTGTAAACCAAAAGCGATTAACACAGAACGAAATAAACCTAATTTAGAATAAAGCCAGCCACCACCTGTATTACCAAATAAACAAGCAAATGCAAAAGTTGAGCCAACGAAACCAACTAAAGTCGGTCCAAAATTTAAATGTTCAAAATAGTTAGCATATTGATATGATTGCGCCGAAACATTAGCTCCTACAAAAAACATCCCTGTAGCTAATAGCCAAAAAGCAGGTAATTTTTTGACAGCTTTAGTACCGATACCTTTAAGTTGATCAGTAATATCTGCTGATGTGTTTTTCTGATTTTTATTTATATGTTGTGTATTTTGATCGTTTGCGCCTTTATAATCTCTAATAAAAGTCAGTAAAATAATTAAACCGAAAATTAAAGCTGACCAAGCAGCGATAGAATAAATAAAATGCAAACCGCTAATATTATTAATGGCATATTTATGTAGTAAATGCGTAAAAATAGGTTGCAAGAAAAAGTTCCCAATTGAACCACCAGCAAAGGCAATGCCTAGTGCTTGCGCTTTTTTAGCGGGGCCAAACCATAAACCAATTAAATAAGGAATCCCTAAAGATGAGCAGATAACGGCACCGATTTGTACGAAGATATTTGCTAAAATATACATGCCAAGTGTGTGAACATAAGAATTCATAAATAAACCAAAGCAAGAAATTAACAAAGCAATAATCATAATTAACCGTGTTGAATATTTGTTGAAAAATTTACCTGCAAATGGTGAAATTAATGATGCGGTAATAGCACCGATAGTAATGATGAAACCAATATTGGTTAAACTAAAATTAAAATCAATGTGTAAATAACGTACGAATAAGGGCATAACATTTTGTGCTAAAGCAAATGGAATAGCTTGAATAAGCATACAGCCAAAAACGATTGTTAAATGTTTAGCATTACCGAGGCCTTTTTTATGTGTTTCAGTGTGAGTCATAATCTTACTCCTCTCTATTTAACAGATTAGTACGTACAATGATTATAATTAAAAATTAACAATAAAGAGGAAAAAAGCGGTTTTGGTAAAACAAAATCGTATATCTTTGTTCAAAAATGCTCATTTTCTTTAATTAGTTGCCAAAGACAAGTTGATTATGGAGGGATATGGTAAAATGATTTATAACGAGGGGTGTTAAGAGTGCTTAGTTATTTAAATCAAGATCCAAGTTTTAAAAAGATTATGGAAAATTATTTACAAGATTTTACAATTGTTAAGCAATATTTGCCAGCAGGAGATGAATATATTATTCCAATTATTGCGATGTGTGTCCAAGGAATGGATGATTTGTTAGAAGAACATGTGCAAAAAGCTGTGAATCAAAATGTAACGGAAGAAAAAATTTTGGAAATTATTTATCAACTGGAACCCATTATTGGATTGCCGAAAGTCATTCGCGCGCTAACAGTTATTCATCGGGTGATTCCAGAGCTTGAAATTGATGTATTAAACGATAATCAAGAATCATTAATGCGTGAATCGTTATACGGACGTGAGTTAACACGCTTTGTTCAAGGTTTACCATCAGAAGTGGCGACGTTTTTAAGTAAACAATTTGAAAATCATATGTTTACTGATTATTATCAGCGTTCACACTTATCCATTAAAGAACGCGAGCGTTATTTGTTTACAGCGATGGTTGTGTTAAATATTGATTTTCAAATTACGGTTCGAGCACGCGGGAGTTTATTAGCTGGTAATACAGCTGAAGATTTGATGTGGTCAGTAGTAGCTTTGCTGCCATATATTGGATTTCCGTTAGTGATGAATACAGTGCAACAAATTCATCAAGTGAATGAAGCTTGGGAAATGGAACGCAAAAAATAAGAGGCGAGCACGTGCATTTTAGTAGTAAAATAAATGGATTACCTTTTTATCAGGTAATCCATTTATTTTTTTGATTGTGGGTAAATATTTTAACTTTTACTATTAAAAATAATCAATTAAAGTTAAATCAGCAAATAATGTTGGCCAGTTTAGTTGTTGTGTGTTATAAGTTATTAATTTGCCTTGGTCTATAGCTTGGGTAGGTGTTATAGTGTTTAAAAAAATAGCTGACCAAGTTTGGATATCGGCTTCAAAATCGATAGTTGTTATTTGATCGTTTTGGAATAATTGGCCGTTGTGATATTGAAATATATGATTATTCCAAGGACAGTCTTTGTCGTTGACTTTAAAAGTAAAGCTTAAGTTTGTCGGTAAAATCGATTTGATTTGCTTGAAAAAAGCTTGTATATCGATAATTCGAGTCATCATATACGGTTTTAATTTGATGTCAATAAATTGATTATCAGTGAAACAAGTGGTTAAATCTTCTTTTACAGAACCAGTGTAAGTGAAAGTGTTAAATGTCGAAAGATGCCGACTAGCGAATTTTAATAACTGACACAAACTTTGGAAATTTGGATAGGCTAATTCATGAATAATAAAAGTTGAGCCTTGAAATTCATAAGCTATATAAGCATATGAATTATTGTTTTCATCTAGTGCTACTGCAAATTGATAATTCGTTTTTTTAGTTGCTAAGTATTGCCACCACCATGTTTCACGTTTTAAATTACCATCTTTTGTAGCTAATAATTGATCATATAAGTGGTAAATCTGAGACATTTGTTCTTGATCAGTAAAAGTAAAACGAGTGAATTTAGCTTTTGGTACTTTTGTTAAAAATGACCATGTATTTTTATCGAAAGTGTATTGTTTTTGCCAAAAAGCATTTTCATATCCTAAGTGGCGGTAAAAAGTTTGTGAAAAGGGTGCCAAGTATGATAAAGCAATTTGTTGTTGCTGCATTTCCTGAAATGCTTCTAAAAAAAGTGATTTGATCCCGCCTTGGCCGCGCGCTTCAGGATAACTAGCTACATAGCCGATGCCTGCAGTTGTTACTTTTTGCTGAGCTAATTGAGTTGTTTTGGGGATAGCTATAATTTGATTAGTAACTATATTATTATTTTGATGACCAAAAATCATACTATTTTGAGCTAGAATGGTAAAAGATTCTGGTACGTTATAATCTGTTTTGTTAAATGAATATTTCACTAAATCAAACATACTTTTGATGTTTTGTTTAGTCGCTGTAATGATTGGCATAATGTCACATCCTTACAAATTAGTTTTGATAAAACGGATAGCGATAAAGATTAAGTAAGCGATGAGACCAAAGATGAATAACAGTAAACTAATATGAAACAAAATAAATCCTAAAATGGCACCGATAAAAGCGATAATAGCAACGATAATAATACTTTTACCAATGTCTGATAATGTTTTGAACAAATCTTGTTGCATAAGCTGTTCCTTTCAAATTAAGTCTTATATCACTATTATAAAATAAATGCAGTAAAGATAGTAGTATGAGTTTAGGGCGAGTGGTCAATTGTGCATTGATAGTGTATACTTATTAAAAAGGTCGAAGGAGTTTAGAATGATTGATAAAATCGTAAGCTGGTCACCGTGGCAACAAGCGCTTGCAGCGACAACGTTTACATACTTGATGACAGCGCTTGGAGCAGGACTAGTTTTTTTCTTTAAAACTATTAATCAGCGTTTGTTAAATATTATGATGGGATTTGCTGCAGGGATTATGGTAGCGGCTAGTTTTTGGTCGTTATTAGACCCTGCTATCGAACAAGCTACAGTTAATGGGGATATTGCTTGGTTAGTCGTGGCGATTGGGTTTAGTTTAGGTGGTTTATTTTTATATTTTGCTGATCGTATTATGCCACATTTGCATTTTGGGCCTAATGAAGAGCCTGAAGGATTGCCGATTCGTTTACGGCGGACGATTTTACTTGTTTTTTCTATAACATTACATAATATTCCAGAAGGTTTAGCTGTAGGTGTAGCGTTTGGTGCCTTAAGTCATAATGCAGATCCTAAAGCAGCACTACTTGCGGCTATTTCTGTAGCGATAGGTATTGGGATTCAAAATTTCCCAGAAGGTGCAGCGGTCTCAATTCCGATTCGTCAAGAAGGTGTCAGTCGCTTTAAAGCTTTTATGTATGGACAAGCTTCTGGTTTAGTAGAACCTGTGGCGGGTGTTATTGGTGCATTGTTAGTTAGTTATATGACATCGATTTTACCTTATGCATTATCTTTTGCTGCAGGCGCTATGATTTTTGTAGTCGTAGAAGAATTAATTCCTGAAGCGCAACAAATGAATGGCAAACGAACACATGATGCCGTTTTTGGTGTGATGTTAGGATTTGTTATTATGATGATTTTAGATGTAGCGCTTGGTTAAAGGTATGACTTTAAGTTTTCAAACTTAAAGTCTTTTTTGTTTTATCATTATAAATGTACTTGCATTTTTGGTTTTTTACTTATATAATAGGTGTTGCATAACTGTTATTATCAAAAATACAAAGTTTCCGAAATATTGTCCGGAAGCTTGTTATAATAAAGCAAAAATAGACACGACTAGTTTTTTTGATTAACTTGAGTTTCTATTTTTGGTTTTTTTTTGCTAAAAATAGCTAAAAAAAGTAAATGTAATTTATTTTTAACAATTGTAACATTTTTGTAATAATAGTTCAGAGAAAAAGTAAGGGGTGAAGGACTTGGCAGGACACGTAGTCAAATACGGAAAACATGCTGAACGTCGTAGTTTCTCACGTATTAGTGAGGTTCTAGATTTACCAAATTTAATCGAAATTCAAACTGATTCATATCAGTGGTTTTTAGATGAAGGTTTGCGTGAAGTATTTAATGATGTAATGCCGATTAGTGATTTTAATGATAATTTATCATTAGAATTTGTTGATTATGAATTAAAAGAAGCAAAATATACAGTTGAGGAAGCTCGTGCACATGATGCAAACTATTCAGCTCCACTACATGTAACATTGCGTCTAACAAATCGTGAAACTGGTGAAATCAAATCACAAGAAGTTTTCTTTGGTGATTTCCCATTAATGACAGAAATGGGTTCATTTATTATTAATGGTGCTGAACGTGTTATCGTTTCACAATTAGTACGCTCACCAGGCGTTTATTTCCATGAAAAAACAAGTCCGAATGGTAAAGAAGGATTTAGTTCAACAACAATTCCAAATCGTGGAGCATGGTTAGAACTTGAAACAGATGCTAAAGATTTATCATATGTTCGTATCGACCGTACACGTAAAATTTTATTAACAGAATTAGTACGTGCTTTAGGTTTCGGGTCAGATAGTGATATTGTGGAAATTTTTGGTAATAATGAAAGTCTAAAATTAACTTTAGAAAAAGATTTACACAAAAATTCAAGTGACTCACGTGTTGAAGAAAGTCTAAAAGATATTTACGAACGACTACGTCCCGGCGAACCAAAAACAGCTGATAGTGCTCGTAATTTACTTGTGGCACGTTTCTTCGATCCACGCCGCTATGATTTAGCCCCAGTTGGTCGTTATAAATTAAATAAAAAATTAAATTTAAAAACACGTTTATTAAACTTAACATTAGCAGAAACATTAGTTGATGAAGAAACTGGTGAAATTATTGCTGAAAAAGGTACAGTTTTATCACGTGATGTTTTAGATATAAAAGTGGGACCAGCTTTAGAAAAAGGTATTAATAAAGTTACATATTATCCAAGTGAAGATGCTGTAATTACTGAGCCAATGACAGTACAAGTCGTGAAAGTATTTTCGCCTAAAAATAATGAAGAAGTTGTTAATGTTATTGGTAATGCTAACACTTCAGATGAAGTACGTACAATTACACCAGCAGACATTATTTCAACAATGAGCTATTTCTTTAACTTAATGGAAGGTATCGGTAAAGTCGATGATATCGACCATTTAGGTAACCGTCGTATTCGCTCAGTTGGTGAATTGTTACAAAATCAATTCCGTATCGGATTAGCGCGTATGGAACGTGTTGTTCGCGAAAGAATGTCAATTCAAGATACAGAAACATTGACACCACAACAGTTGATTAATATTCGTCCAGTTGTAGCAACTGTTAAAGAGTTCTTTGGTTCTTCACAATTATCGCAATTTATGGACCAAACAAACCCACTTGGGGAACTTGCGCACAAGCGTCGTTTATCAGCTTTAGGACCTGGTGGTTTGACACGTGACCGTGCTGGTTATGAAGTGCGTGACGTTCACTACTCACACTATGGTCGTATGTGTCCGATTGAAACACCAGAGGGTCCAAACATCGGTTTGATTAACGGTTTATCATCATATGCGAAAATTAATAAATTTGGATTTATTGAAACACCATATCGTCGTGTAGATCGTGCGACACACCGTGTTACAGATCAAGTTGATTATTTAACTGCTGATGAAGAAGACCATTATGTAGTAGCTCAAGCTAACTCACCATTAAATGAAGATGGCACATTTAAAGAAGATATTGTTACAGCGCGTCATCAAGGTGAAAATATCGAGATTAATGTCGATCAAGTTGATTACATGGACGTTTCACCAAAACAAGTAGTTGCGGTTGCGACAGCATGTATTCCATTCTTAGAAAACGACGACTCAAACCGTGCGTTAATGGGATCAAACATGCAGCGTCAAGCAGTACCTTTAATTGATCCACATGCACCATATGTTGGTACAGGTATGGAATATGTATCAGCGCATGACTCAGGTGCAGCCTTGTTATGTAAACATGATGGTGTTGTTGAATATGCAGATGCGAGTGAAATTCATGTTCGTCGTGAAGATGGTACGTTCGATAAATATCGCGTATCAAAATTCCGTCGTTCGAATGCAGGAACATGTTATAACCAACGTACATTAGTTCGTAAAGGTGAAGAAGTACAAGTTGGTGACATTTTAGCTGATGGTCCATCAATGGAAAATGGTGAATTAGCATTAGGTCAAAATCCGCTTGTTGCTTTCATGACATGGGAAGGATATAACTATGAAGACGCGGTTATTATGAGCCAACGTCTAGTGAAAGATGACGTTTATACATCAATTCATATTGAAGAATATGAATCAGAAGCTCGTGATACAAAATTAGGACCTGAAGAAATCACACGTGAAATTCCAAACGTCGGCGAAGATGCCTTAAAAGATTTAGATGAAATGGGTATCATTCGTATCGGTGCGGAAGTTAAAGATGGTGATTTATTAGTTGGTAAAGTCACTCCTAAAGGGGTCACAGAATTATCAGCTGAAGAACGTTTATTACATGCTATTTTCGGTGAAAAAGCTCGTGAAGTGCGTGATACTTCACTACGTGTACCACATGGTGGTGGCGGTATTGTCCACGATGTTAAAATCTTTACACGTGAAGCAGGTGACGAGTTATCACCAGGCGTTAACATGTTAGTTCGTGTATATATCGTTCAAAAACGTAAGATTCACGAAGGGGATAAAATGGCCGGTCGTCACGGTAATAAAGGGGTTGTCTCACGTATTATGCCAGAAGAAGACATGCCTTATTTACCAGATGGTACACCAGTTGATATTATGTTGAATCCGTTAGGGGTTCCATCTCGTATGAATATCGGACAAGTTTTAGAGTTACATTTAGGGATGGCAGCACGTCAATTAGGTGAAAATATGGCGACTCCAGTCTTTGATGGCGCAAGCGATAGTGACGTTTGGGAAACAATTAAAGAAGCTGGTATGGCTAGTGATGCTAAGACAGTGTTATATGATGGTCGTACAGGTGAACCGTTTGATAATCGTATCTCTGTTGGTGTAATGTACATGATTAAACTTGCGCACATGGTTGATGATAAATTACACGCACGTTCAATTGGACCATACTCATTAGTTACACAACAACCACTTGGTGGTAAAGCACAATTTGGTGGACAACGTTTCGGTGAGATGGAAGTTTGGGCTTTAGAAGCTTACGGTGCGGCGTATACATTGCAAGAGATTTTAACATACAAATCTGACGATGTAACAGGTCGTGTTAATACTTACGAAGCTATTGTTAAAGGTGAACGTATTCCAAAACCAGGTGTTCCAGAGTCATTCCGCGTTCTTGTGAAAGAATTACAAGCACTAGGTTTAGATATGCGTGTATTAGATGCTCATGATCAAGAAATTGATCTAAGTGAAGATGACGATGATAATGAAGCAGCAAATGTTGATGCATTAGCACGTTATGCTGAAAAACAAGCTGGTAAAGAGCTAGATAACAAAACAACCGAAGAGAATGAGTAGATAGGAGGATGAACGCTTTTGATCGATGTAAATAAATTTGAAAGTATGCAAATTGGTTTAGCTTCACCAGATAAGATCCGTGAGTGGTCTTATGGTGAAGTGAAAAAACCAGAAACTATTAACTATCGTACGTTAAAACCAGAGCGTGATGGTCTGTTTTGTGAACGTATTTTCGGGCCAACCAAAGATTGGGAATGTGCTTGTGGTAAATATAAACGTATTCGTTACAAAGGTATCGTTTGTGACCGCTGTGGTGTAGAGGTCACAAAGGCAAAAGTTCGTCGTGAACGTATGGGGCATATCGAACTTGCAGCTCCAGTATCACATATTTGGTACTTTAAAGGTATCCCAAGTCGCATGGGTCTAGTATTAGATATGACACCACGCGCATTAGAAGAAGTTATCTACTTCTCTTCATATGTTGTAGTGAATCCAGGTGAAACTGGTTTAGAAGCAAAACAATTATTAAGTGAACAAGAATACCGTGAAAAACGTGAACAATATGGCGATAAATTTGAAGCATTAATGGGTGCTGAAGCTATTCAAAAATTATTAGCTAATATTGATTTAGATGCTGAAGTGGCAGAATTAAAAGAAGAATTGAAAACAGCTTCAGGTCAAAAACGAACACGTGCAATTCGTCGCTTAGATGTTTTAGAAGCATTCCGTTCATCAGGTAATCAACCAAGTTGGATGGTTATGGATGTTATTCCAGTCATTCCACCTGATTTACGTCCAATGGTACAGCTTGAAGGTGGACGTTTTGCGACAAGTGACTTAAATGATTTATATCGTCGTGTCATTAACCGTAATAATCGTTTGAAACGTTTACTAGATTTAAATGCACCAAATATTATTGTTCAAAATGAAAAACGCATGTTACAAGAAGCAGTTGACGCTTTAATTGATAATGGTCGTCGTGGCCGTCCAGTAACAGGACCAGGTACACGTCCATTGAAATCATTATCACACATGCTAAAAGGTAAACAAGGTCGTTTCCGTCAAAACTTACTTGGTAAACGTGTAGACTATTCAGCACGTTCAGTTATTTGTGTTGGTCCATTCCTTAAAATGTATCAATGCGGTTTACCAAAAGAAATGGCAATCGAGTTGTTTAAACCATTTGTAATGCATGAACTAGTTGAACGTGGTTTAGCAAATAATATTAAAAATGCTAAACGTAAAGTTGAACGCATGGAAGATTGCGTTTGGGATGTTTTAGAAGATGTAATTAAAGAACATCCAGTCTTACTTAACCGCGCCCCTACATTGCACCGTTTAGGTATTCAAGCATTTGAACCAATTATCGTAGAAGGTCGTGCGATTCGCTTGCATCCACTTGTATGTGAAGCGTTCAATGCTGACTTCGATGGTGACCAAATGGCGGTTCACGTACCACTTTCAGAAGAAGCACAAGCTGAAGCTCGTCTTTTAATGTTAGCGGCACATCATATTTTAAATCCGAAAGATGGTAAACCAGTTGTTACACCATCTCAAGATATGGTTTTAGGTAACTATTACTTAACAATGGAAGAAGCTGGCCGTGAAGGTGAAGGTATGGTCTTCCGTGATATGGATGAAGCAGTGTTAGCATGGCGTAATGGTTATGTTCACTTACATAGTCGTATTGGTTTACAAACTTCATCACCATCACTTGCTAATAAACCATTTACTGATTGGCAACGTGAACGTATCATGGTAACAACAGTTGGTAAAATTATTTTTAATAGTATTATGCCGGAAGAATTCCCATATCTAAATGAGCCAACAGAAGTAAACTTAACAGAACAAATTCCTGATAAATATTTTGTTGAACCAGGTACAGACATTAAAGAATACTTAAAAGACCAACCATTAATTGGTCCGTTCAAGAAGAAAAACTTAGGAAATATTATTTCAGAAGTCTTCAAACGTTTCCATGTAACTGAAACATCAATGATGCTTGACCGCATGAAAGATTTAGGTTACAAACACTCAACAATGGCTGGTATTACAGTTGGTGTAGCAGATATCAACGTAGCAAAAGATAAAACAGAAATTATTGAAGCATCACATGAAAAAGTAGCGAAAATCACAAAATTATACCGTCGAGGTTTAATTACAGATGATGAACGTTATGAGCGTGTAATTGGCGTGTGGAATGATGCGAAAGATCAAATTCAACAAAAATTAATGGAAGCTTTAGGTAGTGAAAACCCTATTTACATGATGAGTGATTCAGGAGCTCGTGGTAATATCTCAAACTTTACACAGTTAGCGGGTATGCGTGGATTGATGGCTGCTCCGAATGGTCGTATCATGGAACTTCCAATTATTTCTAACTTCCGTGAAGGATTATCAGTTTTAGAGATGTTCTTATCAACGCACGGTGCTCGTAAAGGTATGACAGATACAGCGCTTAAGACAGCTGACTCAGGTTACTTGACTCGTCGTCTAGTAGACGTTGCACAAGATGTTATCATTCGTGAAGAAGATTGCGGTACTGACCGTGGTTTAGAAATTACAGCGATTAAAGAAGGTAACGAAGTTATTGAGACATTGGAAGATCGTTTAGTTGGTCGTTACACTCGTAAGACAGTTAAACATCCAGAGACAGGTGAAGTCATTATTTCAGCTAATGAATTAATTACTGAAGATATTGCTAACCAAATTGTTTCAGCTGGTATCGAAAAAGTAACAATTCGTTCAGTCTTTACATGTAATACAAAACATGGCGTATGTAAACATTGTTATGGCCGTAACTTAGCGACTGGTTCAGAAGTTGAAGTTGGGGAAGCAGTAGGTACAATCGCTGCGCAATCAATCGGTGAACCAGGTACACAGTTAACAATGCGTACATTCCACACAGGTGGGGTTGCCGGTGATGATATTACTCAAGGTTTACCACGTATTCAAGAGATTTTTGAAGCACGTAATCCAAAAGGGGAAGCTCCAATTACCGAAGTTACAGGTACAGTTGTAGATATTACAGAAGAAAAAGCAACACGTACACGTGAAGTAACAATTGAAGGTGAAAGCGAAACACGCACATATACAGTACCTTATAATGCACGTCTAAAAGTAGCATTAAATGATACTGTTCATCGTGGTCAACCTTTAACAGAAGGTTCAATTGAACCTAAACATTTATTACAAATTACAGATGTCTTAACAGTTGAAAATTACTTATTACGTGAAGTTCAAAAAGTATACCGTATGCAAGGGGTAGAAATTGGCGATAAACACGTTGAAGTAATGGTTCGTCAAATGTTACGTAAAGTTCGTGTTATGGATCCAGGTGATTCAGATATTTTACCGGGCACAATGATGGATATTTCTGACTTTAGAGAACAAAACGAAGATATTATCCGTAAAGGTGGTATCCCTGCGACATCACGTCCAGTTTTATTAGGTATCACAAAAGCATCATTGGAAACAAACAGTTTCTTATCAGCATCATCATTCCAAGAAACAACACGTGTCTTAACAGATGCTGCTATCCGCGGCAAACGCGATCCGTTACTTGGATTGAAAGAAAATGTTATTATCGGTAAAATTATTCCAGCTGGTACAGGTATGGAACGTTATCGTGATATGGAACCAAAAGAAATTGGTGTTGCCAGTGAAAATGTTTATAGTATTTCAGACATTGAAGCACAAATGGCAGCAGAAGGAACAATTGATTTAGACATTTTAAATTAGCATTAAAATACTAGGCCAAATTTTTGGCCTAGTATTTTTTTGAAATTTAAAAAAAGTTGTTGACTATATCTTAATTCATTGGTATATTAATACATGTCGATAAGACAACGACAAAAAATCAA
>X398_Eurasian_Reed_Warbler__coassemble_290_pt1 | contig 50069 bp, 43 predicted proteins | sample X398_Eurasian_Reed_Warbler__metabat2_low_PE_002 | metagenome-assembled genome bin X398_Eurasian_Reed_Warbler
ATCATATGGCGATAAAGTGTTATTTCAAAATTTAAATTTAACAATTAACGAACAAGATCGCATCGGTTTAATTGGTCTGAACGGAGCCGGTAAAAGTCATTTGTTAGCTAGTTTAAATAATTTAGATGTAGTCGATCAAGGTGAAATCAAGCATCCTCAAAATTATGAAATTTGTTATTTAGGTCAAGATACGGATTTTAATGATGATTTAACAGTGTCAGAAATTGTTTTTAAAGGCAATTCACCGATTTTACGTGCTATTTCAACATATGAAAATGCCTTGCAAAAATTGACGGATGAGCTAACTGAAATACATCAAAAGCAATTTGAACAAGCACAAGAACTAATGGAGCAAGCGGATGCCTGGAATGCCGAAATTGATGCACAAATTATTTTAAATAAATTAGGAATTAAAAATTTAAATCAAAAAGTGAACACATTATCTGGAGGACAGAAAAAACGGGTTGCTTTAGCTCAAGTTTTAATTCAGGCGCCAGATTTATTATTACTAGACGAGCCGACTAACCATCTGGATTATGAAGCGATTCGGTGGCTAGAAGAATATTTAAGTAATTATCAAGGAGCTTTAGTGGTCATCACCCATGATCGTTATTTTTTAGATCACGTAACAAACCAAATTTGGGAACTATCCCAAGGAAAAATCACATCATATGCGGGTAATTATCAATATTATGTTGAGCAAAAAGCGATTTTAGCAGAGCAAGAAGAAAGTCGAAAACAAAAACTTGGGCGTTTGTACAAACAAGAATTATCTTGGATGCGAGCAGGAGTTAAAGCACGTGGGACAAAGCAAAGAGCTAGACAAGAACGTTTTCATGATCTGAAGACGGAATTAGCTCAGCAGCAAGGAGCTACTAATCAATTAGAATTAAAATTCGAACAACATCGTTTAGGTAATAAAGTGATTGAAATTAAGGATGGTTCGTTCGCTTTTGATGATCAAGTGATTATTCAACATTTTGATTGTTTAATTCAAAAAAATGATCGAATTGGGATTTTAGGTAGTAACGGTAGTGGTAAATCAACACTATTAAATATTTTAGCTAACAAATTAATTTTGGATAGCGGTGAATATATTATTGGTGAGACGGTGAAAATTGGCTACTACAAACAACAAAACATGGACTTAGACGATGATATGCGAATTATTAAATATTTAGAGACAATTGCTAAAGAAGTTCATTATGATAGTCAACAAATTAGTATTTCGGAATTACTTGAACGTTTTTTATTTCCACGATATATGCATGGTAATTTAATTGGTAGTTTATCTGGAGGTGAAAAAAGACGCTTATATTTAATTGCGATTTTATTACAACAACCAAATGTTTTACTCTTAGACGAACCAACTAATGATTTAGATATTGAAACATTAACCGTTTTAGAAGATTACATTAATCAAATTCAAGGTGCAGTTATCGTAGTTAGTCACGATCGTTATTTTTTAGATAAAATCACGCAAAAGTTATGGATTTTAAATCAAGGACATGTAACTACTTATTATGGCAATGCCTCTGAATATTTAGATGAGGTCGAAAAGCAAGCGAAAGAAGCTACGAAAAATGTAGCTCCTAAAGTAAAAGTAACTAAAAAAGAAGTTGACCAAGCTCCAAGTAAGAAAAAATTAACTTATAATGAGCAAAAAGAGTGGGAAACAATCGAAGCAGAAATGGAACAATTAGATACAAAAGTCCAGCAAATTAAAGAAGAGATGCTAGCTTGTGGGGATGATTATGTTAAATTAGGTGACTTGCAAAAAGAGTTAGATGATTTAGAATTAGCACTTGAAGCAAAATTTGAACGATATGAGTATTTGGCTCAATACGCTTAAAATAGAGGTGTAGCTATGTTGATTGCAATTTATGCAGAAGATTTAAAGCATCATATTGGTTATCATAATCAATTACCTTGGCATTTACCACGAGATTTAGCTTTTTTTAAAGCACAAACTTGGCATCAGCAAGTGATTATGGGACGCAAAACATTTCAAGCACTAGGTGAGAAACCATTGCCTGGACGCAAAAATATTGTCTTAACAACGCATCCTCATAAATATCAACATGAGCAAATACAATTTTTGACTTTTGCTGATTGCTTAAAACAAGTCTTATCATCGCAGCAAAAAACTTATATTATTGGTGGTAAACAAATTTTTCGTTTATTTTGGCCGTATTTAGATTATATTTATCGGACAAAAATCGAAAGTATATATCAAGGTGATGTTATTATGGATTTGCCACTTGCTGATTATTTTCGCTTAGTCAAACAAACATATCAACCTATTAGTGCTACGAATGAAGTGCCACTGATTTTTGAAAAATGGAAACGGTTGGAAATCTAAAAAATATTTAAAGATATTGAAAAACTTAGAAATAATTTTGCCTTTTACTTTCAATTCATGATAATATCATATTGTAAATAAATCGTGAGGATTAGTGAATATAAAGAGAGGTCTAGTTAAATGCAAAAAGTAAAAATTGTTACCGATTCTTCTGCAACAATGGATAAAGACAAATTAGAATCTTTAGGGATTAATGTGATTCCTTTAACGGTAATGATTGATAGCGTTATTTATATTGATGGCGTTACAGTCCAAAGTGAAGAATTTATGGACCTAATGGAAGATAGTGAAAATTTACCAAAAACAAGTCAACCACCAATTGGCGAATTTGTGGAATTATATAATGAACTTAGTCGTGATGGTAGTCAAATTATTTCAATTCATCTATCGGAAACATTAAGTGGAACAGTTAATACTGCTCGTCAAGCTGCTAATATGTCAGAAGGCAATGTAACAGTTATTGACTCACATTTCACTGATCAATCATTGTCATTTTTAGTCCAAGTAGCAGCTGAAATGGCTAATGCTGGTGCAAGTAAGGACGAAATTGTAAATAAAGTTAAAGATTTACGTGATAATCATTCATATTTATATATGGGTGTAGCTAAGTTAGACAATTTAGTAAAAGGTGGCCGTATTAATAAAGTGGCTGGTTTACTATCTAATTTCTTAAACATGCGTATCATGTTACAAATGAAAGATTCAGAGTTAGAAGTCATCGGTAAAGGTCGTGGTGATAAAATGTTTATGCGTTGGTTTAATGAATTTAAACAAGAAATTAAAGACTTAAATATTACGCATTTAGGTATTTCACATGCTGGTGCGGTAGAATTAGGTCAAAAATTTAAGCAAGACTTGCAAGTTTTATTCCCAGATTTAGAAATTTCGGTATTACAAACATCACCAATTATTGCGACACATTCAGGTCGTGGCGCATTTGCAATTATGTACCAAACAAAATAACGGATTAGCCCTTAATTTTGAATTAAGGGTTTTTCTATATTAAAAATAAATGGAGTTATAAATATGAATACATCGTTTTATCAGTATTTGAAAACATTGGAAGCACCAATTAAAGACGAAAAGCAACAATTTATTCATCATATGATTGCTGATTTAGCTTTTCCAAAACAAAGTCAAGATTATCAAGAAATTGCTATTTATTTGGAAGATAATGCATTATATGTGACTAATATGGATTTATTTGATGAACTATGGCAGAGTTATTTAGAGGCGACAAGTTTTTAAGGAGGCAAAAATAATGAGTACAATTCAGTGGTTCCCTGGCCATATGGCTAAAGCTCGTAAAGAAGTTATTGAAAAATTACCCCTTGTTGATATTGTAATTGAATTAGTCGATGCGCGGTTACCATTATCGAGTAGGAATCCGATGCTTGATAAATTAATTCAAAATAAACCACATTTAATTTTATTAAATAAAAAAGATTTAGCTGATCCAAATCAAACTCAAAAATGGATTCATTATTTCGAAGAACAGCAAATGGCGGCTTTAGCTATTAATGCTAAAAAAAATCAACAAGAGAAAATTATTATTAAAAAATGTCAAGAAATTTTAGCAGATAAAATAGCAAGACGAGAGGCTAAAGGTTTAAAACCAAAAGCGATTCGCGCAATGATTATTGGGATACCAAATGTTGGTAAATCAACATTACTAAATCGTATGTTAAATAAAAAAATTGCAAAAACAGGTAATAAACCAGGGGTGACTAAAGCGCAACAATGGTTAAAAGTAGCTGGTGCCCTTGAGTTATTAGATACACCGGGTATTTTATGGCCTAAATTTGAAGATCAAACAATTGGTTTAAAATTAGCTTTAACAGGTGCGATTAAAGATGATTTATATCATGTTGATGACGTCGCCTTATATGGTTTAGAGTTCTTTAAAAAGACGTATCCTGAACGTTTAAAAGAAGATTATAAGTTAAGTGAAATTGATCTAGATCAACCAATGGCCGAATTATTGTTATTATTAACACAAAAACGAGGTTATCGTGATGATTATGAACGGATGAGTGTACAAATTATTCAAGATATTCGCCAAGGTAAATTAGGTGCGTATACTTTAGATATGGTTGAAGAGGATGTAATTAAGAGTGGAAACGATTAAAGAAATCAAAGCTAAATTACAGGCAGCGACAGAGCTTGATGAAACTTATTTAGCTCAATTGGCTCGTGATGAACGTAAAGGTGTGCAAACACTATTAGCGAGTTTTTATCGAAAACAAGAAAAACAAAAGTTACTGCACGAGCGCTTTAACATGATGAAACAATATGAAACGTCTTTAAAAAAACAAGGTTTCCAATATATTGCAGGCGTCGATGAAGTCGGACGTGGCCCTTTAGCTGGTCCCGTAGTCGCAGCTGCTGTTGTGTTACCTGATGATTTTGCAGAAATCGAAATTAATGACTCGAAACAATTAGCAGATGATAAAAAACTACAATTATATCATTCAATAAAAAAGCAAGCATTAGCCATAGGAATTGGTGTTTGTTCGCCAGAAATAATTGATCAAATTAATATTTATGAAGCAACCAAACAAGCAATGCGGGATGCGATTGCCCAATTAGACGTTTGTGATTATGTGTTATTTGATGCTATGCAATTAGAACAATTAGAAGTACCTCAACAAAAAATTATTAAAGGGGATACGAAAAGTATTTCTATTGCTGCAGCAAGTATTATCGCTAAGGTGGAACGGGATAATATGATGCAAGAATATGCTAAGAAGTATCCTGGCTATGATTTTGAAAATAATGTCGGCTATGGTACAGCTAAGCATTTACAAGGACTGGAACAATACGGCATTACACCAATTCATCGGAAAACATTTGCACCGATTAAAAATATGCTTTAAATAAATGAAAAACCTTAATTTAGTGTATATCTAAATGGAGGTTTTTTTATTATGAATAAAAAATTATGGCTTTATTTAGTCCGAAGAACTAATCGACTAACAAATAAAGAATTACGGATATTATTGACTTTAACACGCGATTATCAGCAAATTAAGTGGAATAGCACTGAAGTGATTAAAAGACTTAAGCTAGATAATAAGAGAGGGCATTTATTTCATATACATTATAATGAACAATTAAAGCAATTAGAGCACATCAAAGCTTTATTCCAACAAGATTCTTTTATTACAATTCATGACTTAGCATATCCAGAGTTACTGAAAAAAATTTATGACCCGCCTGCCATGCTGTTTTATTGTGGTAATTTACAATTATTACAACAAAATTGCATAGCTTTTATTGGGAGCCGTGCAGCTAACCCCGTTGTCTTACCGATTTTAGATCATTTATTACCAGACTTAATTAAAGCTAACTATGTCATTGTTAGTGGTTTAGCTAAAGGGATTGATACGTGGAGTCATCAACGTTGCATATATCATCATGGTTCGACAATTGCAGTGTTAGGTAATGGCTTAGATTATTACTATCCAAAGCAAAATGCACGTTTACAAAAAGAAATTGCCAAAAAACATTTATTAATTAGTGAGTATCCATTACAAACAAAACCCCATAAATACCATTTTCCTTTACGTAATCGTATTATTGCTGGGTTAAGTCGAGGTGTTTGTGTGATGCAAGCAGGTTTGAAAAGTGGTACGGAAATTACAGCTAACTTAGCATTAGAAGAAGGACGAGAAGTTTTTGCCATTCCTTATGCACCTAATCAAGCACAATTTTTAGGCTGTAATTTATTAATTCAAGAAGGAGCTAAATTAGTTATTGAAGCAAAAGATATTTTAGAAACGCTAGCATATTCACATCATTGATCTTAAAAAAATTAGCAAAATCGTAATGAAAAAAATAGTTTTGCTTGACAATAGAATAGCTTGTGCTTATAGTAATAAGCGATTAAAGATATTGAGGAGGATATGATGACATATAAATATTTAGTAATCGTGGAATCACCTTCTAAAGCTAAAACTATAGAAAAATATTTAGGAAAACAATATAAAGTAATCGCCAGTAAAGGCCATGTTCGTGATTTACCAAAAAGTAAAATGGGTATTGACATTGAACATAATTTTACTCCGGAATATATTACTATTCGCGGCCAAGGAGCGACTTTAAGAGATATTAAACGTTATGCTAAAAAAGCACAAAAAGTTTATTTAGCTTCCGATCCAGACCGGGAAGGAGAAGCTATTGCTTGGCATTTAGCTTATATTTTAGGTTTAGATTTATCAGATGATAATCGCGTTATTTTTAACGAAATTACAAAAGATGCTGTTAAAGAAGCTTTTAAGCATCCAAGACAAATTAATAAAGATTTATTTGATGCCCAACAAGCACGACGCGTGTTAGACCGTTTAGTAGGTTATTCCATTAGCCCAATTTTATGGCAAAAAATTAAAAAAGGTTTAAGTGCTGGGCGAGTACAATCAGTTGCATTAAAAATGATTATTGATCGTGAAAACGAAATTCGTAATTTCCAGCCAGAAGAATATTGGGATATTTCGGGAACTTTTTTAAAGCAACGTCGTAAATTTGAAGCTAAATTTGAAAGTGTTGCAGGGCAGAAGTTAAAATTAACTAATCAAGCGGACACACAGCAAGTTATGGACAAAATTAATGGTGATGAATTTACCGTCCAAGCGGTCGTTAAAAAAGAACGGAAGCGAAAAGCGCCAAAACCATTTACTACAAGTACGATGCAACAAGATGCGGCTAATAAAATTAATTTCCGTACACGGAAAACAATGATGGTAGCACAGCAATTATATGAAGGTGTGCCGTTAGGACGTCAAGGTACAGTAGGTCTGATTACATATATGCGTACAGATTCAACGCGGATTTCAGATGTTGCTAAAGACGAAGCAGCTAAATATATTCAAGAAACATACGGTAATGAATATGCTAATCATCAAAGTGTTAAAGTGAAAAATCAAAAAGGTGCTCAAGATGCCCACGAAGCTATTCGTCCGTCAAGTATTTATCGAACACCTGAAAGTTTAGAAAAATACTTAGATAAAGATCAAATGAAATTATATAGTTTAATTTGGTCACGGTTTGTAGCTAGCCAAATGACAGATGCTGTTTTGGATACGGTGCGTGCCGAATTAGAACAAAATAGTGTTGTGTTTGTGTCAAATGGTTCAGAAGTTAAATTTCCAGGCTTTATGCAAGTATATTCAACGACAGATAAGAAAAAGAAAGAAAAAATGTTGCCGGAATTACAAGTTGGGGACGTAGTAAAAGCAGTTGATTTAGAACCAACACAACATTTTACAACTCCACCAGCTCGTTATAGTGAACCAACATTAATTAAAACGTTAGAAGAAAATGGCGTAGGCCGGCCATCAACATACGCTCCGACTTTGCAGACAATCCAATCAAGATATTATGTTAAATTAGCCCAAAAACGGTTTGAACCAACAGAATTAGGTGAAATAGTTAATGATTTGATTATTAATTATTTCCCAAATATTGTTGATGTTCAATTTACAGCAAATATGGAAAGTGATTTGGACCATATTGCAGAAGGTACGGAAGATTGGCAAGAAGTTGTTGAGAAGTTTTATGATCCTTTTGCTAAGGAGTTAAAAACAGCGGAGACAGAAATTGAAAAAATCCAAATAAAAGATGAACCAGCTGGTTTTGATTGTGACATGTGTGGTAGTCCAATGGTTATCAAAATGGGTAAGTATGGTAAGTTTTATGCATGTAGTAATTTTCCAGAATGTCATAATACTAAAGCTATTGTTAAAGAAATTGGCGTTTCATGTCCAAAATGTCAAGACGGTCAAATCATTGAACGAAAATCAAAGAAAAATCGTCTCTTTTATGGCTGTAATAAATATCCTGAATGTGATTTTGTATCATGGGATAAACCAATTAATCGTCATTGTCCGAAATGCGATCATTATTTAGTCGAAAAAGTTGTTCGCGGTAAAAAACAAGTCCAATGTAGTAATTGTGACTACAAAGAAGAAGCAAAAGATGCTTAAAATTTTAGCCTCAACTATGTTTAATAAAGCATAGATGAGGCTTATTTTATTACGGAAAAAGATTTTGGTCTAGACAAATGTAAGCGGTTAAATTATAATTTAATTGTAATTTATTTATAAGTGAGGATTATTACATATGGGACGTTTAGGTATTTCAATTTATCCAGAGCATTCAACTTTCGAGAAAGATAAAGCGTATTTAAATTTAGCTCATAAATATGGTTTTTCAAGAGTTTTTACTAGTTTGTTACAAATTAATGATGATAAAGAAACTGTATTAAAAAATTTTAAAAAAAGTATTGATTATGCGAAATCATTAGGCTTTGAAGTAATGGTAGATATGAATCCAGATTTATTTAAAATTTTGGATATTAGCTATGATGATTTACAATTTTTTGTTGATTTAGGAGCAGATGGTATTCGCTTAGATTTAGGTTTTACAGGCCAAGAAGAAGCCAAAATGACACGTAATAAATACAATTTAAAAATTGAGTTAAATATGAGTCAAGGGACAAAATATATTGATAATATCATGAGTTATTCACCAAATCGTGATAATTTATATGCTTCACATAATTTTTATCCGCATCGTTATTCAGGATTAAGCTATGAACATTTCATGAAGTGTACAGAACAAGTTAATCAATATCGTTTAAATACAATGGCCTTTGTCACATCTCAAGATGCCACATTTGGACCATGGCCAACTCAAGAAGGGTTATGTACTTTAGAAGAGCATCGCGATTTACCAATTGAAACACAAGTTAAACATTATAAATTAATGGATAACATTAATGATATTACAATTGGTAATGCTTATGCTTCGGAAGCAGAATTACAAAAAATGTCAGAAGCCTTTTTTGCTGAATACCCAACTTTACATGTTCAATGTATTGAGGATATTACAGCAGATGAACGTAAAGTTTTATTTAATCAGCTACATATGTATCGGGGTGATCGTAGTGAATATTTATTACGCTCAACACAGACACGCGTTATTTACAAAGATTTACCTTTTGAACCGAATAATACAGTACCAATTGTACGTGGTAATGTATTGGTTGATAATTGCAAATATGGACAATATAAAGGTGAATGCCAAATTGCTTTAAAAGAAATGCCAAATAATGAACATAAAGTAAATGTTGTTGGAGAAATTATCCCTGAAGAACAATTTTTACTTTCATTTTTAAAACCATGGAGTTCATTTAAATTAGTAGAGAAGTGATTTTACGACAAACCTATTCATAAATTTATTATGAATAGGTTTTATTTTATATAAAATTATTGGACAATCCCTTATTTTATCTATAAAATGTAGTTAAAGAATTATAAGAGGGGAGCACAACCATATGTCAATGTTTTTAGATCATGCAAAAGTAGAAGTTAGAGGTGGAAAAGGCGGAGACGGCATGGTTGCCTTCCGACGTGAAAAATATGTTCCAATGGGTGGACCAGCTGGAGGCGACGGCGGTAACGGCGGCAGTGTTATTTTTAAAGTAGATGAAGGCTTGCGTACCTTGATGGATTTCCGTTATAATCGTCATTTTTATGCTAAACATGGTGAAAATGGGATGTCGAAAGGGATGCATGGCCGTAATAGTAAAGATTTATACGTGAAAGTGCCTGCAGGAACAACAGTAAAAGATGCGGATACGGGTGAAGTCTTAGGTGACTTAGTCGAAAAAGGTGAAGAATTAGTTGTTGCACATGGCGGTCGTGGCGGTCGCGGCAATATTAAATTTGCTACACCACGCAATCCGGCACCAGAGTTATCAGAAAACGGCGAGCCTGGTGAAGAAAGAACTTTAGAGTTAGAATTACGTATTTTAGCTGATGTTGGCCTAGTCGGTTTCCCATCAGTTGGTAAATCAACTTTATTAAGTGTTATTTCAGAAGCTAAACCAAAAATTGGAGCATATCCATTTACAACGATTAATCCTAACTTAGGGATGGTGCATCTAGATGATGGCGAAAGTTTTGTTGTTGCTGATATGCCCGGCTTAATCGAAGGTGCTTCAGAAGGTGTTGGCTTAGGTGATAAATTTTTACAACATATCGAGCGAACACGAGTACTGCTTCATGTAATTGATATGGGATCATTAGAAGGACGTGATCCATTTGAAGATTATTTAGCTATTAATCATGAATTAGCTAATTATGATCAAAATTTATTGAAACGTCCACAAATTATTGTAGCTAATAAAATGGACGAAGCTGAAGCAGCAGAACGTTTAGCAAAATTTGAAAAAGATTTAGCAGATTATATTAAGGAGCACAATCTTAAAGAACCACAAATTTTCCCAATTTCTAGTATTCAACATAAAGGGATTAATGATTTACTATACGCTACAGCTGAGTTGTTGAAATTTGCGCCTGCAGTAGAGCTTTATCCTCAATTTGATCCAAAACCACATGTTGAACACGAAGAAAATTATTTCGATATTACACGTAATCCAGATGGATCATGGAATTTAACAGGAACAAAAGTCGAACGTTTATACAAGAGAACAAACTTCAAACATGAAGAAAGTGTTATGCGCTTTGCAAGACAATTACGTGCAATGGGCGTAGATGAAGAATTACGTAAATTAGGTGCTAAAGACGGTGATTCTGTTCACTTGCTAGACTTTGTATTTGAATTTGTGGAATAAAATTAAATTTAATTGAAAGAAGATGCTTTATGGAATTACAATTTTTAGGCACAGGTGCTGGAGTGCCAGCTAAAGGAAGAAATGTCACAAGTATTGTCCTAAAATTATTAAATGAATTAAATGAAATTTGGATGTTTGATTGTGGTGAAGGGACACAACAACAAATTTTAAAGACAACTATTAAGCCACGTAAAATTACTAAGATTTTTATTACACATATGCATGGGGATCATATTTTTGGTTTGCCAGGTTTTTTGAGTAGTCGTTCTTTCCAAGGCGGAGATATGACTGATTTAGAGATTTATGGTCCTAAAGGGATTGAGCAATATTGTGTCCAATCTTTAAAATTATCAGGCTCACATTTAAATTATCGGATTCATTATCATGAGATAAAACAACCAGGGGTCATTTTTGAAAATGATAAGTTTATTGTTAAAGCGGATTTTTTAGATCATAAAATTACATGTCTAGGTTATCGGATTGAAGAAAAAGATCGACCAGGTGCTTTGATGATTGAAAAAGTTAAAGCAGCTAATATTCCGCAAGGTCCGGTTTATGCGCAGTTAAAAAAAGGTGAGCAAGTAACATTATCAGATGGAAGAACATTTAATGGCCAAGATTTTATTGAGCCACCGTATAAAGGCCGTGTTGTCACTATTTTAGGAGATACAAAACAAGTTAACACAATTCCAGCATTAGCTAAAAATGCCGATGTCTTAGTCCATGAAAGTACTTTTGGTCAACATGAACGCAAATTAGCGAAAAGTTATTATCACTCAACAAGCGAAGAAGCAGCATGTGTTGCTCGCGATAATAATGTTAAACAATTGTATTTAACGCATATTTCAGCTAGATATATTGGTAATTTAGCTTATCAATTACAAGAAGAAGCTCAGACTATTTTTCCAAATAGCCGTGTTGTTTGGGATTTAGATCAATTTGAGGTACCTTTAAGTGAATAATAAATGGACAAATAATGATTATTTAGTAATCGTGGGTGCAACTAGCGGTCTTGGGACAGAATGCGTGCAACAATGGTTGAATCAAGGTGGTTCATGTCTTTTAATTGCTCGTAATCAAGAGAAATTACAAAAAGTAATTAGTCAGTTGACTTATAATGAACAACAGCAAATTTTGAGTTTAAGTTACGATGCGGCTGAAGTAGAACAGACGACGATGCTAATTAAACAGTTAGATCAATTACTTGAGCAATTAAATAAAGCAGGACACAAAATCGTTGGTGTAATTAATTGTATTGGCTATGGCTTGTTTGCTAATTATTTTGAATTTCAAACAACAGATATCCAAGCGATGTTTCAAGTTAATACGTTAAGTTTAATTGAGTTAACTAATTATTTTGCTCAGTATTTTAGTAAGCAAAAAGCAGGGCATATAATGAATGTAATATCAATGGCAGGTAAATTAGCTACGCCAAAATCTAGCATTTATAGTGCGACGAAATTTGCTTTAATTGGCTATATAAATAGTTTGCGTTTAGAAGTGGCTCATCATAATGTCTATGTAACAGCTGTTAATTTAGGACCAATGGCGACGGTCTTTTTTGAAGTTGCAGATCCTAATGGCAGCTATTTAGATAATTTACACCCTAAATTAATTTTACAGCCACAACAAGTAGCTACAAAAATGATTAAGTATATTGGTCACAATAAACGAGAACTGAACTTACCATGGTATATGAATTTTGGTTATCATTGTTATCAAGTGATGCCAAAAGTTGGGGATTATTTAACACGTACAATTTTTAATAAAAAGTAGAGGATGTTATGCCTAAATCAACATTTTACAAATTAACAACAGAAAAGCAAATGACAATTTGTCAATCAGCTTTAGAAGAGTTTAGTACTTACGATTATGCGGAAGCTTCGATTAATCGGATTATTAAGCAAGCTAAAATATCACGTGGTAGTTTTTATACATATTTTGATGATAAAAATGATTTATACATCTATTGTATGACAACTTGTCTTTTTAATGATAAAATTGACGCTAAAGGTAATTTTTATGATTTTATTGTACGAGTTTTTGATGTATTAATGACAAATGGGCAAAAGTATCCTGAATTTATGGAGAAGGTCTTACTCGCAAGTACCCAAAAGCAACAAATGGCTTTATGGAAAACGATTAATTTGACAAAAAGCGAGCAGTTAAGACAAGGATTTCGTTTTAAAGCAGAAAAAGATTTACAAATTATTTGGTCATTATGTCAAACAATCATTTGGCAATCTTTAACTGCCTATTTTATAGCTCATCATAGTTATCAAGAAAGTAAAGATTTGTTACTTCGTCAATTATTATTTTTAAAAATTGGCATTCAAGGTTAAAATAGTTTGTTGATCTATGATAAAATAACCTTAAAGATGAAGAAGGAGAAGATATATTCATGTCAAAAGTTTTAATTTTCGGACACCAAAATCCAGATACAGATACAATCGCTTCAGCAATGGCATTGTCATATTTAGCAAATCAAAAAGAAGGTAATACTGAAGCTGTAGCTTTAGGAGTACCTAATGAGGAAACACAATTTGCTTTAAACAAGTTTGGGATGACTGCTCCACGTGTCATTACAGAAGCTAAATCAGAAACAGAAAATGTATTTTTAGTTGATCATAATGAATTTCAACAATCAGTTTCAGATATTACAGAGTTAAATATTTTAGGTGTAGTAGATCATCACCGAATTGCTAATTTTGAAACAGCTAATCCATTATATTATCGTGCTGAACCTGTTGGCTGCACATGTACAATTTTACTAAAAATGTTTAAAGAAAGTGGCGTAAAAATTCCAGAAAATATTGCTGGCATGATGTTATCAGCTATTATTTCTGATACTTTACTATACAAATCACCAACATGTACTGAGGCTGATATTAAAGCAGCTAAAGAATTAGCAGCAATGGCTAATGTTGATGACGAAGAGTATGGCTTAGCTATGTTAAAAGCAGGTACAAATAATGATTCAAAAACAGAAGCAGAGTTGATTAATTTAGATGCGAAAAGTTTTGAATTAGGTAGTCATATTGTACGTGTAGCTCAAATTAATACTGTTGATGAAAACGAAATTTTAAATCGTCAAGCTGAATTAGAAGCTACAATGGAAGCAGAAATGGCTAAAGAAAATTATGACGTCTTTATTTTATTAATTACTAATATCTTAAATAGTAATTCAACGATTTTAGTTGTAGGTGAACCAAAAGTTAAAGTAGAAAATGCATTTGGTATTCAATTAGACAACAATACAGCTGCCTTAGAAGGTGTTGTATCACGTAAAAAACAAGTTGTACCACCACTTACAGAAAGTTTTGCTAAATAATGGAATTATTAATTAAACAGACGTTAATGCCTAATATTTCACGGTCAAAAAATGAACGTTTGTTAAGAGATGCGGAATTTGTAAAATTGTTACAATTTATTGATGATAACGAACCATCATTAAGAGAGATTGAACGACAATTTCAAACAATTCCTAAACGCAAATTAGTTAATGTTATTGAATATGCTATTGAGCAAAAATGGTTACAGCGAGAAAATCGGCGTTATTATGTGATTATCCCTGTTGTTGACTTTAAAGAACGAGCAAATAATTTGCACAACTTCGATAATGAACTGTTAGCAATTAAACAAAGCCTATTAAAGGTGCAAACAAAATATCAATTGTCAGATGAGCAGTTTTTAGTTTTTGGTTACGGAATTGGGTTAGGTTATTTATGGCCTCAGAAGTTAAATCTTGTCCAACCAGAAGTCGTCAAATTTACGCCTAATAATGATTTTTTACAAAAATTAGTACAATTTTCATTATATCAGGTGAAACAATATAATCTTCTTGCTTGGAGTGATTTGAGCAAAGATAATGCTGATTGGCGGCATTATTTCTTAAATGCTAACGAAAAACAAATCAATGTGACTTACCAACAAATCAGGGCTTTACTGGGCGATGTTCATCCGGATTATTTTTTAGAGCATTTATTGCAATTATATAAAAAAATGAATCGGCGTGGGACGCTGCCTTTTGATAGTCAAAATCTTTATTTACGTGCAGCATTATTATTAGGTCAAGTAAGTGCAGTGGATGACAATTGTACTTTAAATATTCCTTTTTACAATAAGGCTCAATATACTATTGAGGATTCATTTTATCAAGATTTGTTAGCTGCTGTTAATCAATTAACGGTGTCTAATTACTTTGATTATTTAGTTATTTATAATTATTTATTACCGAAACAAGATCTAAAACAACAAGTTATTACTTATTTACCAAAAGAAATACAGCCAAACTAAGATTTATTTCTTAGTTTGGCCATTTTTGTATTGTCAAATACTATTTTATTGCTTATAATTAAACCATAACGGCTAGTAGCTCAGCTGGATAGAGCACAAGTTTCCGGAGCTTGGAGTCGCAGGTTCGAATCCTGTCTGGCCGGTAAATAACTAAAGTTAAACCTAGATTTTATATTATTAATAATATAAAATCTAGGTTTTTTTGTTTTTATTCAAAATAGTATCTTTCAATTAAGTTAAACTATAAGTTTGATTTTTAACAATAATTTAATTTAAAGCTTTTTTCTTTTTTAACTTAACTTAAAAGACGAAAATGTATAGCATATTTTGTTCATTGAGCTTTTAGTTGATGTTTTTATTTAAAATAAAATCGTAAATTATTAATGCAAAAGTTATTAGTGCAAGTTGGTAATTTATGACTTTTTAAATATGGTGGTGATTATCATTTTAGGTGTAATACTTCTATATGTTGGTATGGTACTAATGAGTAATGGTTTTTACCGTTTAGCGAATTTAAAAGATAAATCTATCGCCGTAATGAATATTTTTACTGGTGGCTTAGGTTTGATTTTAAATATCGGAGCCATTTTAATTGGTGTGGCTGAAAATAAAGGTGCTGAATGGTTTTACGCTAGTGCTACAGGTTTACTATTTGCTTTCACATATTTATATGTGGCTATTAATAGCATTTATGATTTAGACCAAACTTTATATGGTTGGTATAGCTTATTTGTAGCAATTAATACAATTCCAGCTGGTTTATTATGCTGTATTGGATATGGCGGAAACATTATTTATGGTCTTATTTGGTGGTTATGGGGTATTTTATGGTTAACAGGCTATATTGAAAATACGATGAAAAAACCTCTCGGTAAATGGGTAGGTTATCTATCTGTTTTAGAAGGTATTTTTACCGCATGGATCCCTGGATTTTTGATGTTGATTAATATGTGGCCGAAATAATTAAGAGGTGAAAATTATGCAATTAATTGGTCGTGAAGAAGAAAAATTATTAATTAGTTTAGCTGCAATGGTAGCTCAACGTCGTAAAGATAAAGGGCTAAAATTAAATCATCCAGAAAGCGTTGCGATTATTACTGATTATTTACTTGAAGGCGCACGTGCTGGAGAAACTGTAGCAAACTTAATGGATAAAGGACGTAAAGTTTTATCTAAAGAAGATGTTATGGAAGGTGTACCAGAATTAATCGATATGATTCAAGTCGAAGCTACATTTCCTGATGGGACAAAATTAATTACAGTACATAATCCAATCCAATAATAACAGAGAGGAGCATTTGTATGATTCCAGGAGAATATCATTTACAAGATGGCGATATTATTTGTAATGAAGGTTATGAAAGTATCGAAATCGAAGTAAAAAATGTAGGTGATCGTCCAGTACAAGTAGGATCACATTTTCATTTTTATGAAGCAAACCAAGAAGGATTAAAATTTGATCGTGAAAAAGCTTTCGGTAAACGTTTAGATATTATTGCAGGTACAGCAATTCGTTTTGAACCGGGTGAATCACGTAAAGTTAATTTAATTGATTATGGTGGTAAACGTCGTGTATTTGGCTTTAACAATAAAGTGGACGACTTTTTAGATAGTCAAGTTCATAATTTGCCAAATACAGAAGAAAATTGTAGTTGTGAAAGTAAGGGGGATAAAAAATGAGTATTAAAGTAAATCGAAAACAATATACATCATTATTTGGACCTACTGAAGGTGATAGTGTACGTTTAGGTGATACAAATTTATACGCCAAAATTGAAAAAGACTACACAAAGCATGGCAATGAAAGTATTTTTGGCGGAGGTAAAGTATTACGTGATGGTATGGGCGTTAATCCATATGAAACACGTGAAAATCCGATGGTCGCTGATTTTATCATTAGTGATGTAGTTATTATCGATTATACAGGTATCGTTAAAGCGGATATCGGTATTAAAGATGGTAAAATTTTAGCTATTGGTAAAGGCGGTAATCCTGATATTATGGATGATGTTGATTTTATCGTCGGTGCTAGTACTGAAGCTATTGATGGTGAAGGTATGATTGCGACAGCTGGTGGTATTGATACTCACGTTCATTATATCGAACCAGGTATTGCGAAAGCAGCGTTAGATAATGGTATTACTACACTTGTTGGTGGTGGTACAGGTCCAGCTAATGGTTCTAAATCAGCAACAGCTTCACCAGGTGCGGTTAATATCGCTCGTACTTTACAAGGTTTTGATGATTTACCTGTCAGTATGGGGGTTATGGCTAAAGGGGTCGGAGTAGATCCAGAAGTAGTCGGTGAACAAATTCGTGCAGGTGCTTGTGGAATTAAATTACATGAAGACTGGGGTGCGACAGCTGCAGGGATTGATACATCATTAAAAGCTGCTGATGAATATGATGTTCAACTTGCTGTCCATACTGACTCACTTAATGAAGGTGGTTATGTAGATAACACAATCGCTGCCTTTAAAGGTCGGACAGTTCATACATTCCATACTGAAGGTGCTGGTGGGGGACATGCGCCAGATATTATGGTTGTAGCTGGGCAAAAAAATGTTTTACCATCATCAACTACACCGACAAATCCATATACATCAAATGAAATTAGCGAATTATTTGATATGACAATGGTTTGCCATAGTTTAAATCCGAAAGTACCAGAAGATGTAGCTTTTGCTGAATCACGTGTTCGTGCTCAAACAATCGCTGCTGAAGATATGTTACAAGATATGGGTGCTATTAGTATGATGTCATCAGATGCACAAGCGATGGGTCGTGTAGGTGAAGTATGTATGCGTTGCTGGCAACTAGCCGATAAAATGAAAAAACAACGCGGACCATTAGAAGGCGATAGCGAATATGATGATAATACTCGTATTAAACGTTACGTGGCTAAATATACAATTAATCCAGCTATTACAAACGGGATGGCTAACTATATTGGTTCACTAGAAGTTGGTAAATATGCGGATATTGTCTTATGGGATCGTCGGAAATTTGGCGCAAAACCAGATTTAGTTATGCAAGGTGGCTATATTACATATGGTTTAGCCGGTGATGCAGGATCAAGTTTACCAAATCCAGAACCAGTCTTTATGAAAAATTTATTTGGTGCAATTGGGCAAGCCGTTCACCATACAACAAGAACATTTGTTTCAACATATGCCTATGAACATGGTATTAAAGAACAATTAGGATTAGAAAAAGATGTTTTACCTGTATCAAATACACGTGATTTAACAAAACGTGATATGAAATTAAATACATATGCACCTTCAACAATCCGAATTGATCCACAAAGCTTTAAAGTATACATCGATAATGAAGAAATCACATGTGACACTGTTGATGTTTTACCTTTAGCCCAAAGATACTATTTATATTAAATCGAGTAAAATAGTTGTCTAATATTGATTAGGCTCTATACTGTTGAAAAGATAGAGCCTAATTTTTTTAAAGGAGATATAAAGATGATTTTCGAACAAAAAATAGGTAATATTCAAGATTTAGATAATTTAGATGATTATCAAATTGAAACAATTGAAATTCCATACGAATATTTAAATAAAGATATTTTACGTGTTACTTCAGATAAAGGTAATGACTATGGTATTTCAATTGATCATAAAAAAAATCCATTAACGCATGGTGATATTTTACAAAAAAATAATAATGAATTATTAGTCGTGGCTGTAAAACCACAACAAATGATTATTATTACCCCTAGTGATATTGATGAAATGGGCATTTTAGCACATTTATTAGGTAATACTCATAAACCAATTACCGTTAATAATGGTCAAATTGTGTTAGAAGTAGATCCTGTCATCGAAAAATTACTATTAGATCGCAATATTGAATTTGAAATTCAAGAAATTGTACTAGAAGAACCATTAAATTATGTAAATTTGAGTCATGAACATCATGAATAATAATATTTTAAAACAATTAGAAGTTTTTCAAATTTGTGATTCAACTTTTCCTATTGGATCATTTAATCATTCTTATGGTATGGAAACATATTTACGCGAAGACTTAATTACAGATGATGAATCATTTGAACAATGGTTAATTATTTATTTACAAACACAATTTAAATATAGTGATGGTTTAGTTATTAAATTATGTTATGAAGCTTTAAACCAACAACAAATTGAGCAAATTTGGCGCTATGATGAACAAATTACGGTTTCAAGTATAGCTTTAGAGACACGAGATGGAGCGAAGATGGTTGCTAAACAAATGTTGCAATTAGTTTTAGATTTATATGATGTGCCTTTATTGCAACAATATGCTGATAAAATTAAAACGCAAAAATGTTATGGTCATCCAGCTATTGTCTTTGCTTTATTTGCCTATAATCGTGAGCTAGATTTGAAAGAAGCAATTATGGATTATGGTTATAGTGTCTTATCAACTATCGTTCAAAATGCTGTCCGAGCAATTCCAATAGGTCAAAAATCAGGTCAAATTATTTTAAAAAATGCACTGACTCAATTAGAAAGAACGACTCAAAAAATATTTAATATCTCAGCAGAAGATTTAGGTGCTAATATGCCTGGTATTGAATTATCACAAATGAAACATGAAATAGAAGCTTTTAGATTGTTTATGTCTTAGTAGGAGGACAATTAAGATGAAGAAAAAAGAAGTAGTTATCGGTGTTGGTGGACCAGTTGGTTCAGGTAAAACATTATTAATCGAACGTTTAACGCGTGATTTAAGTAAAAATTATAATATCGGTGTTATTACTAATGATATTTATACAAAAGAAGATGCCCAATTTTTAAGTAAAAATTCTATATTACCAGAAGATCATATTATTGGTGTCGAAACGGGTGGGTGTCCACATACAGCTATTCGTGAAGATGCTTCAATGAATATGGAGGCCATTGAAGAGTTAAATCGCCGGTTTGATAATTTAGATTTAATTTTTTTAGAAAGTGGCGGCGATAATTTAGCAGCGACTTTTAGTCCTGACTTAGTTGATTTTAGTATTTATATTATTGATGTTGCTCAAGGTGAAAAAATCCCACGTAAAGCAGGACAAGGCATGATTAAATCAGACTTGTTTATTATTAATAAAACAGATTTAGCTCCATATGTTGGGGCTGACTTAGAAATTATGTACTCTGATACTTTAAATTTCCGAGATGAAGGTACATTTTTATTTACAGATTTAAAAACAAAAGAAGGTTTGCAAGAAGTCGAAGATTGGATTAAAAAACATTGCTTATTGGAAGGTTTAGATGCTTATGAACACACAGTATAATGCGAAAACAATTTTAGAATTTTCTGAAAAAAATGGTCGCGTAGTTACTGATCGAACATATACAGAAGGTAATGCCCGCATTTCATCACCAATGCCTAACCCTGACCATGAAGCATATTATTTTTTAATTACAATGGGTGGCGGCTTTATTGAAGGTGAAAATTATTTAATTGATGTTACAGTTCATGATAGAGCAAGTGCTATTTTAACAAGCCAAGCACCAACTTATATTTTTCGTTCGTTAGGCGGGGAATATACTAAACAAAATATCGAATTAACACTTGGGCAAAATGCAACATTAGAATTTTTGATGGATGATTTGTTACCTTATAAAGATGCGAAGTTTAAACAAAACACAAATATTCATTTAACTTCTAGTTCAAATTTAATTTATTTGGATGGTACAACATCTGGCTGGTCTCCAGATGAAAAATTATTTACTTATGATATTTTAAAGCTTGATACAAAAATTTACCTTGATAATAAATTAGTAGTCAACGATCATTTTTTATATGAACCAATTGAGTATAATGATTTTAATCATCTTGGTTTATTTGAATCATATACAAATTATAATACGTTAATTGCTATTAATCCTAAGATAGATGATGAATATATCAAAAATATGCGAGAAACATTAGCTAAATTAGATGTGCAAGCTTCATTTGGGGTTTCTAAATTAGAATGTCCTGGCTTTATTTTACGCATTTTAGGTAAAACAATAGACGATAATAAAGATGTTATTTATACTTGTGCCAATAAAGTGCGGCAAGATTTATTTGGTTTTGGTCCATATGAATTACGTAAAAATGACTATAAAAAAATGATTAGTTAGAGGAGTGTGACCTTTATGATTAATACGGGTGATACGGCCTTCATGATTATTTGTACTGCTATGGTTTGTTTAATGACACCAGGCTTAGCTTTTTTCTATGGTGGACTTACTCGGAAAAAAAATGTATTGTCAATTATGATGAAATCATTTATTTCTATGGGAATCTCGACTGTAATGTGGATTTTCGGAGGTTTTGGACTTGTTTTTGGGCGTGATATAGGTGGAGTAATTGGCAATCCACTGGACTATTTTGCTTTACACAATGTTACATATGAACCTAATGCTTTACATGGAACTACAATTCCTTTTTTAATGTTTTTTGCTTTTCAATTAATGTTTTGTGTGATTACGGTTCCTTTAATGACAGGTGCTTTTGCCGAACGTATGACAATGAAAGCTTATATTGTATTTTTAATTTTATGGAACTTATTTATTTATTTTCCTGTCGCTCATTGGGTATGGGGAAATGGCTTCCTACAAAAATTAGGATTCATTGATTTTGCTGGTGGCTCAGTCATCCATACAACAGCTGGGTTCGGTGCTCTGACTTGTGTTTTATTACTTGGTCAACGTAAATGGAAAGTTACAAAAGAAAATAACAAACCAAGCAATTTAATGGCTGCAGCTATTGGTACCGGTTTATTATGGTTCGGTTGGTTTGGTTTTAATTCAGGTGGAGCTTTTGCTGCTAATAAATTAGCTGCTACAGCTTTTACTAATACCTTTGTTAGTTTATCTGTTGCAATGGTTACATGGATTATTTTAGTAGCAATGCGCCATGAAAAAATCACATTTGTCGATTTATTAACTGGATCAGTTGCCGGTTTAGCAACGATTACACCATGTGCAGGCTATGTTAATACATCAACAGCAATTATTATCGGAATTATCGCAAGTTTTGTTTGCCAAATTGCTATTAATTTCCGCAAACGCCATGATTGGGACGATGCCCTTGATGTATGGGGTGTTCACGGCATGGGTGGTTTCACTGGTACAATCATTTTAGGTATTTTAGCAAGTGCTGAAGTTAATAATATTCAAGGAAGTATGCATTTATTATTAATCCAAGCTTTTGGTACAATTTTAATCGCTATCTATGCAATGATTATTACATATATCATTATTAAAATTTTAAATTCATTTATGCAAGTTGAATTAACTGCTGCAGAACAACAACATGAAGATAAATACGTGTTTGGAGAAGTAGCATATCAAGAATAAAAAGGAATGTGCTGTTAGCTGAAAAAGTTAGCAGCATATTTTTTATAGGGAGCTAAGTATAGATTATTTTTTACATTTTAGTTTACATAATATATATTATAGGAAGTTATAAGTTGGATAAAAAAGGTAGCATTGATATACTACCTCTTCATGTACTATATTCAACGATATTTTTTAATCACCTGACATTTAAAATATAAAATACAATAATAAAAGCACATAAGACTAATAAGTCCGTTGCTATTTGTCCAAAGCCATAATCTTTCATAATAACTTTAGTTCAAGCGTCACCAACATAACTTATAAGATAAAATAAAGCTCACTTCATATATATCGTGAAGTGAGCTTTATGGTTATTTATTTAATTCAATTTGAACTTGTTTCAAGGCTTCTTTAACAACAACATGCATATCGTAATAACGATATGATCCTAGACGACCGCCGAAAATAATATTTGGATAATTCGAAGCTTCTTCTTTATATTGCTGATATAGTTTAGAATTTTTCTCATCATTAATTGGATAATATGGTTCCATATTTTTATGCCATTGCATAGGATATTCTCTCGTAATCACAGTATCTTTTTGTGTACCAAATTCAAAATGCTTGTGTTCAATAATACGGGTATATGGTGTTTCTTTATCAGTATAATTAACAACTGCATTGCCTTGATAATTTTCCGTATTTAGTAAAAGTTCAGTTTCAAATTTTAACGAACGATATTCCAGAGTGCCATATTTATAATCGAAAAATTGGTCAATCATTCCAGTGAAAATAATTTTAGGATAATGAGCTAAATATTCGTTTTTATTAGCAAAAAAGTCTTTATTTAGCTCAATCGTAATATTAGGATGAGCTAACATTTTTTCGATAATTTGTGTGTAGCCACCGATAGGAATACCTTGATATTTATCGTTAAAATAATTGTTATCATATGTAAAACGAACAGGTAAACGTTTAATGATAAAACTTGGTAATTCTGTACAAGGACGTCCCCATTGTTTTTCTGTATATTCTTTGATTAATGTTTGATAAATATCTTGACCGACTAAAGAAATTGCTTGCTCTTCTAAATTTTTCGGTTCTTTATTAGTCACCATAGCTTTTTGTTGGTCAATTTTAACTTGCGCTTCAGCTGGTGTTTTTGTTTGCCATAATTGATAAAACGTATTCATATTAAAAGGTAAATTGTAAATTTTACCGTGATAATTAGCTAATGGTGCATTCGTAAAACGATTAAATTCTGCAAACTGATTCATATATTGCCAAATTTGTTCGTCATTAGTATGAAAAATATGAGCTCCATATTTATGAACATTAATTCCATTTATATTTTCAGTATAAATATTACCACCTAAATGTTCGCGTTTATCAATAATATGGATATGTTTACCAGCTTTTGCTAACTCATGTGCACAAACAGCTCCATATAAACCTGTTCCAACAATCAAATAATCATAATTCATATTTAAAAGCTCCAATCAAAAAAAGAAGATGTTATATAACATCTTCTTTTTTACTAATATTCCATTAAAACTTTGATGTCATACCCGTCAATTTTTTCACGACCATTTAAATCGCCTAATTCAATTAAGAAAGCACAACCAACAACAATTCCGCCTAATTCTTCGACTAATTTAATTGTAGCAGCAATCGTACCACCTGTTGCTAATAAATCATCAGTAATTAAAACGCGTTGTCCAGGTTTAATAGCATCTTTATGGATTGTTAATGTATCTGTTCCATATTCTTTATCATATGTCACTTCAATCGTTTCACGAGGTAATTTACCAGGTTTACGAACTGGTGCAAAGCCAATATTCATTTCATAAGCTACTGGACAGCCCACAATAAATCCACGCGCTTCAGGTCCTACTACCATATCTACTTTTTTTTCTTTGGCATATTCGACAATTTCATGTGTTGCAGCTCGATATGCTTCTCCATCAGCCATTAAAGGTGAAATATCTCTAAAAATGATTCCTTCTTTAGGATAATTTGGAATACTTGCAATATATTTTCTTAAATCCATTTTTTAATCCTCTCAATAACTAAGTTCCAATTTGATTTTGCGCATTGTTATTCTAGCAGATTATTAGTTGCTTTGCAAAAAATGTTAACAAACAAGAAAAAACGTCTATATTAGACGTTATCTTCTTGTTTTGTAATAGCAAAGCCAATTGCTTTAGCACCTACATGAGTTCCTACTACAATGCCTAAATCTTTGACATAAACTTCTGTGTTTAAATTTTTAGCTAATTCATCAGCAATTTGTTGAGCTTTTTCTTCATAAGCAGTATGAACAATTGTGATTTTAGCTTGTTGATTTAAATAATTATAATGTTCAGCAATTAGTTCTTGACAGCGTTTATATGCTTTCTTTGCTGATCTAATTTTATCGTAGACGACAATTTTTCCTTCTCGATCAAAATGTAAAACAGGTTTAATATTTAATAAACTACCGATTAAAGCTGATCCATTTTTCAAACGTCCACCATGAACTAAATGTTTTAAATCATCTACTACTAAATAAGCACGTTGATAATCACGCATATCATGTAATACAGATAAAACAGTACTAATTTCTGTTCCATTATCAATTAAGCTTAATGCAGTAGTTACCATATCACACATTGGTGCACTAGTCAGTAAACTGTCAAATGGATAGACTTTAATCATATCAAGATCAGCAGCCATCGTTGTTAAATGATTAATAAATCCTGAAATACCTGACGACAAATGAATACTGATGACAGTATCATATCCTTGTTCAGCTAAACTTTGATATAAAGTTAAAACTTCCCCCATTGATGGTTGTGATGTTGTCGGTAATTGATCAGTTGTTTTTAACATTTCGTAAAATTCATCCGGAATAATATCTGAATCAATTAATGGTTTACCATCAATAATTACGGGAATAGGAAGAACAAATAAATCAGGATGTTGTTTTAACTGTTCTGATACTACCGCTGTACTGTCTGTAACTACTGCGATTTTGCTCATTATATCTATCTCCAGTCTGATTTCCTCTTATTTTTTCACTATATTATCGTATCATAAATTACAAAAAAACGGCAAGCTAATTTAAGATAAATTTAAATTTTTATTACGTTTTACTTACGATTTTTCATTAATTTTGTCCTCTAGTGCTAAATTAAAAAATTCTTGTAACGACAATGTAAGTAAATAACGATGTTTTTCAACTTGTTTAGTATGTTTTTGTAATAATAAACTATCTTCAAGATTATGATTTTCAATTTGAGATTGTAATTGCCAAATACCGTCTTGAATATTAATGAATTTTAATTCTGCAAAAATTTGGAGCATTAAAACTAATAATTTAGGTGCAATTTGTAAATATACAGCAACTTGATTAATTTGTTTACGGATATTGAAATTAGGTTGTTGTTTAATAAAATTAAATAAACGTATAAATTGTTCACGTGTTGGCACTTCTGTGATTAAACTAGGTTCTGCCAAAATTAAAACGACTTGTTTGTCTTTTAGTTGTTGTAAAACTGTTTGTAATTCTATAATTGATTTTGGCTGATCAAGTAATATAAATTGCTCTTTCGTTAAATCTAACTGATCTATATGTTTTAATTCTTTGGCATATATTTTAGTTAAAAAATTATAGTTTTCTTCATTAAAATATATAAATTCAGCCTCATTTATTACATAATCAGCATTATTTAAATTTTGCATACGCGCATCAAATAATTGCAAACTATTAATTTGATAATCTTTTAATAATAGTTGAGGTTTAGCTTTATTTTGCCATTGATTAAGACTTAATTCACCAATGATTTGGATTTTAGGACTGCTATATAATGTTCGAATTGATTGATTAAAATTAAAAGCTAGTAAATCTAATTGATTATTATCTTTAAAAGTTGCTTTGAGATGATTTTTAGCTTGACCAATCATTGTAGCTTTCGCAAAATTAGGCTCCATAATTTCAACGATTGGCACTGGATTATCTGTCCCAAATGGCTCTAAAATTTGTAAATCTTGTATTAACTGAACATTAATTTGCTCACTCTTGAGCTTAGCATCAATGGCTATTTTAGCTTTTAACGATATTGCTGTTGCTAGCTGTTGCTGAATTTGCATAGCTAATTTTTGCTTAAACGGCTGTAAAGATTCAAATTCTAAAGATAAACCAACAGCCATATGATGACCACCAAAAGTCATTAAATCATCTTCACAATTTTGCAGAACTTGAGCTAAATTAACAGCTTCAATACTTCGACCAGACCCTTTGAGTATTTGCTTTTCTTTATTATAACTTAAAACAAGAGCTGGACGTTGCGTTAGTTCGACTATTTTACTAGCTACAATACCTAAAACACCTTCATGCCAGTTAGAACCATATACAATATTAAAGTCTTTTTGATAATCGATTTGTTGACTAGCTTCATTCATGATAGTTTGAACTATTTCTTTACGTTGATTATTTAAAGCTTCAATTTTATTTACAATTTCTTGAGCTTCTAAATCATCAAAAGTCGATAGTAATTCGACTCCAGGTAAGGCATTTTCTAAGCGACCAAGAGCATTTAATCTTGGCGCAATATTAAATGCAATATCTTGTGAAGTAATATTTGCTAACTGACATTTCGCTTTTTTAGCTAAAAGTTGCAACCCAATACGATCTGTTTGTTTCATAATTTGAAGTCCATGATAGACAAGAATACGATTTTCATCTGTTAGTGAAACTAAATCAGCTATAGTACCAATAGCTACTAAATCCAATAATTCTGTCGGTAAGTAACCTAGTAATGCTGTTGCGACTTTAAAAGCTACACCGACTCCTGCTAAATCGCCAAACGGATAATCACTATCAACAAGGCGAGGATGGATAATAGTATATGCCCCTGGTAATTCTGCCTGTAGTTCATGGTGATCAGTCACTATAACGTCAACATTTTGTTCTTTTGCATAAGCTAAAGCTTCGAAGCCTGCAACACCATTATCAACTGTAATAATTAATTGAATATTTTGTTGTTCAATAAAATATTTATAAACATCCAAATTAGGACCATAACCATCAATAAAACGATCTGGTAAGTAAACAATAGGCTCGCCTCCTAAAGTTTCGATAGCCTCTTTCATCACAGTAGCACTAGTAATACCATCACAGTCATAATCACCATAAATTAAAATTTGTTCACCATTTTCAATAGCTTGGTGAATACGTTCAATTGTTTTTTGCATATCTTTCAATAAAAAAGGATCATATAAGTGTTCCAGATTAGGATGTAAAAAAGCACTTATGTCATCTGCAGTATTAAAGTGATATCTATTTAAAAACGGAGCTAAGTCACCATTCAAATGATGAGCTGCTAAATATTCTATGACTAGATTTTGTTGTTCATTTGTTGCATCATGGTAGGTCCATTGATATTTTGCTTCTTGCATTGCTTTTACTCCCCTCTTAAAGCACGTAAATCATCCCAAAAATGAGGATAAGAAATATTAACACTTTGATAATTTTTAATGATTGTTGTTCCTTCTGCTATTTGTGCAGCGATACCTAACATCATTCCTAAACGATGATCATAATGACTAGCAACACTAGCACCAATTAATTTTGATCTCCCGTGAATAATTAAGCCATCTGCTTTTTCTTCAATATTTGCTCCTAATTTAGATAATTCCAATGCAACTTTAGCTATGCGATCACTTTCTTTATATCTTAATTCTTCTGCATCACTAATAATCGTTGTTCCTTCTGCTTGTGTAGCTAATAAAGCTACAATTGGTAATTCATCAATTAATAAGGGGATTAAGTCTCCTTTGATTTCGGTAGCTTTTAAATTTGAAGTCGATACAGTAATATTACCAAGTTCAGCACCAGTTTGTTCGATTTGATAATTAGCATGCATCTTGTCCAAAACAGATAATAACCCTGTCCGTGTGGGATTTAAATTCACATTATTCAAGGTAATTTGACTATTAGGCGTGATTAGCCCAGCTACGATAAAAAATGCTGCTGAAGAAAAATCACCAGGTACAGTAATATTGGCAGCCGTTAAATTTTGCTGACCTGGCACTATAATTTTTTGCTGTTGTTTTATAATTTGTCCCCCAAATAAAGGCAACATTTTTTCTGTATGATCTCTTGATTGAATAGGTTCAATAATTTCTGTCGTACCTTGGGCAAAAAGTGCTGCTAAAATAATTGCAGATTTAACTTGTGCGCTAGCTACAGGTAAAGTATATGAGCAAGATGATAACTGACGACCTTCAATATACAAAGGAGCATGATTATTTGTGGCTTTGATTTGTGCTCCCATCAAACTGAGTGGTTCTATGATTCTTTTCATCGGCCGCTTAGAAAGTGAATCATCACCAATTAACGTATGTTTTCCAGCGATATTACTTAAAACACCCGCTAATAAACGCATCGTTGTTCCCGAATTCTCAGCGTTTAAATCACTTGTTGTCGCTTTTAAAGCTTGAAACCCTGGACTATGAATAATAATCTGATGACGGTGTTTTTGAATACTGGCACCTAATTGTTGCATAATTTTTAAAGTAGCTAAAGCATCTGCTGATTCTAAAAAATTAGTAATTTTACTAGTTCCTTCTGCTAAACTACCTAGAATAATACTACGGTGCGATATTGATTTATCAGCTGGCGGCGTAAGTATTCCTTTTAATTTCTTAGTCGAATTTATTTGTATTACGTGACTCAATAGTTTTTAATCTCCTCTTTGTAACTGTGAAATTGTTCCAATAATCGTTCAACTGAGACATTGTCAAATTGTTTTAAGATAACTTTTAGTAGTGCTATATTCGTAAGATGTCGTGCCACTACACTGCATGCGGGTACAGCACAAGTATCACTGCGTTCGACTGATGCGTACTCAATTTCTTTTGTTTGAATATTGATAGTTTGTAATGGTTTATATTGAGTAGGAATAGGCTTCATAACTCCACTAATAATAATCGGCATACCATTAGACATTCCACCTTCAATCCCGCCTAAATAATTTGAATTTCTGACATAACCTTCATCAGCACGCCATAAAATTTCATCCATTACTTGACTACCTGGCAAATTAGCTAAGGACTCAGCATCACCAAATTCAACACTTTTAACAGCATTAATACTCATAATAGCTTGGCTTAAAATCCCATCTAATTTTAAATCCCAATTCGTATAATCACCAATCCCAGCAGGAACATTATCGACAATTACTTTAAAACGACCCCCAATCGTCGTCCCTTCTTTTTGGATTTGATTAATATACTGACAAGCGGCCTTTGTTTTTTCTTCTGAAATCATTCGCACCGCTGAAGTTTGAATTCGCTCCAATGATGACAACTTGTCGAAATGAGATTTATCAACAACTGGCCCGATTTGTTGTACAAAAGAAAAAGTTTGAATCTCTAAAACTTTTAATAGTTGCTCGCATAAAGCCCCAACAGCTACATAAATAGCTGTTTCCCTAGCTGATGATCGTTCTAAAACATTGCGCAAATCAGCAAAGCGACGTTTTTGACCACCTACTAAATCTGCATGCCCCGGCCGCGGTTTGACAATTTGTCGCTTCAGAGTTTTTGCTTGACTATTAGCTCCGTACTCGCTGTTCATGATTTGTTGCCAATTTTCATAATCTTTATTTTTAATTTGTAAAGTAATAGGCGAACCTATAGTTTTACCATCCCGTATCCCTGATAAAATTTGCACTCGATCTTGTTCGATTTGCATTCTTTTGCCTCGACCATAGCCTTGTTGTCGTTGTGCTAATTCATTATTAATATGTTCTAAATCAATCGCTAACCCCGCTGGAAAGCCTTCAATAATAGCAGTTAACACTGGCCCATGTGATTCACCTGCAGTTAAAATACGCATATTCAAACTCCTTGTTTTTATTCTGATAATATTGTAAAAATTTTTGTCTAAAACTGCAAGCAGCATTCGCAATTATTATCCTTACTCTTTTACATTAAATTTTCATCGTGAAAATGCTATAATATAAGTAAATTTATTAGAAAGGACGGGATTTATATGTCTTTTGATGGTTTAATGCTCCATAGTATGACAAAAGAATTACAAACTAAACTTTTATTTGGCCGTGTTAATAAAATTAGTCATCCGTACAATAATGAAATTATTTTAACTATGCGTAGCCAAAAACAAAATTATAAATTATTATTATCAGCTCATGCTACTTATGCACGATGCCAAACGACAGAAATTCCTTTTGCAAATCCTGAAACACCATCAAATTACTGTCTAACATTACGAAAATATTTAGAAGGTGCTATTTTAACCAAAATTCAACAATTACAAACAGACCGCATTATTTTTTTCGTCTTCGAAAAAAGAAATGAAATCGGTGATTTAAAACAATATGCCTTAATTCTAGAAATAATGGGGAAACATAGTAATTTAATCTTAATAGATACTGAAACGCATAAAATTATTGATTGCATTAAACATATTTCACCCCATCAAAATACATATCGAACATTATTACCAGGGAGTTTATATCAATTACCTCCACGCACAGCAAATAAAATTAATCCGTTCGATTATGATGAGCAACAATTATTTAAATTTTTAAATACTACAAGTGAATTTAATCCAAAAATGATCCAACAAACATTTGAAGGTTTTGCTTTAGATAGTGCTAAAGAATTAAGTTACAGACTTAATTTAGCAACACAAAAAACACCTATTTTTCAAAAGTTTATCAATCAATTTGAAGATATTGAACCATGTTGTATCCAAAATGATAATAAAAATTATTTATTAGCTTTTCCCTTCCAATGTTTAACAGGACAAGAAATTTTCTTTTTCACTTTATCTGAGCTATGTGATTATTATTTTGGGACAATAGCCGAACAAGATCGCGTTAAACAACAAATGGGTAATGTTTTACACCATTTACAAAAGGAATTGAAAAAAAATCAACAAAAATTACCAAAATTAGAACAAAATTTAGTCGATGCCGATCAAGCTGAAATTTATCGACAAAAAGGCGAATTATTAACGACTTTTTTAAACGAAGTGCAACGCGGAGCTTACGAAGTTACTTTGTCAAATTATTACAATGAAAATCAACCACTTACTATTAAGTTAAATCCTGCATATAGTCCCAATAAAAATGCACAAAAATATTTTCAAAAATATCAAAAATTGAAAAAAAGTGTACATGTTGTCCAAGAACAAATTGAACAAACAAAAGCTGAAATTGATTATTTAGAGACATTAATTACAGAAGTTGAAATGACCAAGCCAATTGATTTACCAGCACTTATTGAAGAATTACAAATAATGGGCTATGTCAAAAAACAAACTAAAAACAAACGTCCTAAACAAACAAATATTAAACCATATCAATATTATGCAACTGATGGAACATCTATTATTGCTGGTAAAAATAATTTACAAAATGACCAATTAACATTGAAAAAAGCTAAAAAAGATTATATTTGGCTACATACTAAAAACATCCCCGGTTCGCACGTAATTATTGAAGATAGTCAGCCAAGTGACGAAACTATTATCGAAGCTGCCAAAATTGCTGCTTATCATTCTAAATATCGTAATTCAGCTAATGTACCTGTTGACTATGTCAAAATTAAAAATATTCATAAACCAAATGGAAGTAAACCGGGTTTTGTTATATATAAACAACAAAAAACTGTTTATGTTACACCAGAAGAACATAAAATAATAACTAAATAAAAAAAGGAACTTAAGTGAAAAATACATTTCATTTAAGTTCCTTTTTTGGTATTTAATTTTGAATTAAAATAATATTATGCTTTGTCTCTTCAATAATCCGTTTAGCTGTACTACCTATAAAAATTTTATCTAATAAACCGCGATTGGTAGTTTTACCAATTACCAAGTAATCAATATGTTCTTTATCAGCAAAAATTTGAGCTAGTTGGTCGCTTGGATTACCTGAAACAATCACTTTATGAAAAGATTTAAATTTTTGATCAAGTGGATATTTAGCTAATAGCTCATTCAAAAAACATTCAGCCTCTTTTTGGTCACTTTGGAAAATACGTTCAGAATTAATTACCCCTTGGCCTAAAGTTGTAGCTTTATCAATGACATGAACTAAAAAAATATTAGCATTAGCTGGTAATAGCTCAAGCGAACGTTTTAAAATCAAATCTGCCATATCTGTTTGATCAACTGCAATTAAAACATTTAAAGAAGTTGTCATTTCTATCACCTCAAGTTCTAACTACATTATATCTAAAAAACTTTCATTTATAATAAATGATGTTTGTGATTAAATTACTTGAATAATTTGTGCCACTGTATCAGAAATATTTTGATTAGCGTTAATTTTAATTGTAGCTAATTTGTCATAAAGTGGTTTTCTACTATCAAATAACGATGTAAAATGCACATAACTATCTGCTAGTGGTCTAACATTATTAATATCTTGTTGGATACGCTTATATAAAATCGGACAGTCAGCTTCTAAATAAATGACATATTTTTGCTTTTGTAAGTATTCAGCAACTTCTGGAATAGTTATCGTACCCCCACCTAAAGAAATAATATAATTATCTTGTTGACTGACTTTAAAAAAACATTTTTGTTCATATAATCTAAACTGTTCAATCCCCTCTTCTTCAATAATTTCTGCAGCTATTTTTTGATATTGATTTTGAATATATACGTCTAAATCAAGGTGTTTTAATCCTAAAGTGGCTAACTCATGACCGATTGTAGTCTTACCAGCTCCCATAAAACCAATTAAATAATAATTCATGCAAATGAAAACCCTTCCTAAAATTGTTCAACATTGAGCAAAAGTAATGTATCTTAAGTCATTTTATGATATATTATATACAAATAAATTAAAATTTTATTTGTGGAGGAAATACAATGAAATCTGAAGAAATTTTAACTGGTGAATCTTACCTATGTTCATCAAAACTTTTGAAAGAACAATTTACTGGTAAAGTCCAATCAAAACTTGAGAATTCTTGTATTGTAGAAGTTATTCAAAATAATCCAATTGATAATGATGCAATTAAAGAATTGCAAAATAAAATCGTAGTGAGTTATAAAGATATTAAAAAAGTGAAAATGAATAAAGAGATTGCTTAGACAATCTCTTTTATTATATCTTCAATTTTTGCCATAGCACCTTTACCGACATCACCGCATGCTAATTTATCTTCTCGAGGTTCAATAATTTGGTAACCATCATTAACTAATGTATTTAAATTGCGTTGCACTGCTGCATTTTCGTACATCTTTGTATTCATTGCTGGAGCAATATATTTTGGTGTATCTTTTGGTAAAGCAATTGCAGTTGTTGAAACTAAATCATCAGCAAGACCGTTTGCTAATTTACCAATAATATTCGCTGTAGCTGGAGCAATTAAAAAAGCATCACATTCTTTGCCATAGTCAATATGTTGAATACTACCTGCTGTTAACTCTTCCATCACCTCTACGCCGACTTTCTTCCCAGAAATCACTTCAAAAGTTAAAGGTTGAATAAATTTAGTTACCTCTTTAGTCATGATAACTTGAACTTCATAACCATATTTTTGTAGTTGTTGAATAATTTCAACAGCTTTATATGCTGCAATACTTGCTGTTACTGCTAATAATACTTTTTTCATGATGACACTCCTTTAATTAAAAGCCACAATTTCTCTGATAATTCACTACGCGTATTAGCTGTTTCAATAATTTCACCATTATCAAAAATCATTGTTTGATGAACATCGTCGCTAATATTTTGTAAATCATTAGCCACAACAAAATCTGAACTTGCTAAATGTTGTTGTTTTTCTGTCGCTTCTTTAAATTGTTGTAAATCAGCATCAACTAAAAGTTTAAAACCGATTAAGATTGTTTCTGGCTGCCATTTTTTAATATATTGAATAATTTTCGGTGTTTGAATTAAACGTAAATATAAATCTTCGTGTGATGAAGTTAATTTTTGATTTTGCATTGGGACAAATTGATTAATAAATTGTCCATAATTAACTTCAGGTGCAGCAAATAGTGTTTCAATTTGTTCGCCCGCGCAAACACCATAAACTGTATAATCACTTACAGCCATTGAATGAATCACAGCATCAATTTTTTCTGATGTTAATAGATGTTCTAAAGTTTGCAATACTGATTGAACATCAGTAATTTGATATTTTTTCAAATTTGGTTGATCATCAGGTAATAATCTTTGAATATTTTCAGTCGCTACAAATAAAACGTCCACACCTTGTTCTATTAAAAAAGAAGCAATTGTTAGTCCCATTCGTCCCGTTGAATAATTACTTATATTACGGACATCATCGATTGGTTCGATGGTCCCACCTGCAGTCACAATAATCTTCATGTTATTAAACTCCCATGCTTTTTAATCATTATACCATATCTTATTTTTGAGTATAATTTTTTGTCTTCAAAATTTGATTAGCATTTTGAATGCGCTCATCTGTCGGTGGATTAATACCTTCAAGTGGATATGGAATTCCTAATTCATGATACTTATAAATTCCTAATGTATGGTAAGGTAAGACTTCCACTTTTTGAATATTCGTTAATGTATCTAAAAAATCAGCTAGACGATGTAAATCATCATCATTATCAGAACCATTTGGTACTAAAACATGACGTACCCACATTGGTTGTTCTTTGTCTGATAAATATTTAGCCATTTCTAAAATATTCGTATTACTTTTACCAGTTAAAATTTTATGCTTTTCGTTATCAATTTGTTTAATATCTAATAAAATCAAGTCAGTATATTTTAATAGTTCATCAAAATGTATTAAATAGCTATTTGTCTTGCGAAATACTCCACCTGATGTATCTAGACATGTATTAATATTTCGTTTTTTAGCTTCTTTAAATAGTTCAATGACAAATGGTAATTGCATTAATGGCTCGCCACCACTAACAGTAATGCCGCCATCTTTACCCCAATATGATTTAAAACGTTCTGCTTGATCTAAGACTTCAGAAACTGTCTGTTTTGTGCCACCTGAGGTACTCCACGTATCTGGGTTATGACAAAATTGACAACGTAATGGACAACCTTGTAAAAAAATGACATAACGTACACCAGGCCCATCTACTGTTGCAAAATTTTCAATTGAATGAATACGTCCTTTTATTTCTTCCATAAATGTAACTCCTCAAAAGAATAATAGGCTAAGCATATTACTTAGCCTATTAGTTACTTATTATCTTTATTATAAGCTATCATGTGCTGTACGCGCGATTACGTCATCTTGTTGTTCTTTTGTTAAATCACGGAATTTTACAGCATATCCTGATACACGAATTGTTAAGTTTGGATATTTTTCTGGATGTTCTTGCGCATCTAATAATAAATCTTTCGTAAATGCATTGACATTCACATGGAAGGCACCTTTATCAAAATAACCATCTAAAACATTGACTAAGTTTTGAATACGTGTTTCTGGTTCTTTACCTAAAGCTAATGGATTAATTGTTTGAGTATTTGAAATACCATCTAAAGCATTACGATAATCTAAACTTGCTGTTGAGTTTAATGAAGCAAGTAAGCCATTTTTCTCTCCTAAAAATTTACCATCTTGATAACTTGGATTAGCTCCTGGTGCTAAAGGTTTACCTGCACGACGACCATCTGGTGTATTACCTGTTGCTTTACCGTAAACCACATTTGATGTAATTGTTAAAATTGATGTTGTTGGTTTAGCGTTACGATATGTATGTTGACGTTTAATTTGATTCATAAAGTATTCGATTAGCCAGTTAGCCATTTCATCAGCTTCTTTATTATCATTACCATATGTTGGGAATTCATTTTGTGGTTCATAGTCTACAGCAAAACCAGCTTCATCACGAATCACTTTTACATTACCATGTTTTAAAGCCATAATTGAATCTGTCGCATGACTTAAACCAGCAATTCCTGTCGCAAATGTCCGACGAACGTGTGTATCAATAAACGCTAATTCTTCGGCTTCATAGTTATATTTATCATGCATATAATGGATAACATTTAATGTATTTACGTATAATTCAGCTAACCAGTCTAAAATATCTGTTAAATTAGCCATAAATTCATCAAAATCAATTGTTTCGCCTGTTAACGGACGTAGACGTGGACCGACTTGATCACGTGTCATTTCATCGACCCCGCCATTAATAGCATATAAAATAGCTTTAGCTAAGTTAGCACGAGCACCAAATAATTGCATATCTTTACCGATAATCGTAGCTGATACACAACATGCGATACCACAATCGTCAGAACCCCAATGTTTACGCATTAAATCATCATTTTCAAACTGAATTGATGATGTTTGAATAGCAATTTTTGCTGCGTAGTCTCTAAAGTTTTGTGGTAATTTTGATGAGTAAAAGACTGTAATATTTGGTTCTGGCGCAGGTCCCATATTTACTAATGTATGTAATACACGGAAATCTGTTTTCGTTACTAAAGAACGACCATCCATGCCCATTCCAGCAATTGATAATGTTGCCCAAATTGGATAACCAGAGAATAATTGGTTATAAGCTGGTGTGCGCGCAAATTTAACCATACGTAATTTTAAAATAAATTGGTCAATTAATTCTTGTGCTTCAAATTCAGTTAACAGACCACGGTCTAAATCACGTTGAATATAAATATCAATAAATGCTGCAATACGACCAATAGACATAGCCGCGCCATTTTGTGATTTAATCGCTGCTAAATAACCGAAATATAACCATTGAATTGCTTCATGTGCATTTTTAGCTGGTCGTGAAATATCAAACCCATATTCTTGCGCCATGATCTTCATTTCATTTAAAGCTTTAATTTGATCTGCAACTTCTTCTTTAAGACGAATTACATCATCAGTCATAACTTTATGGCCAATTAATTCTTTATCTTTTTGTTTTTCTGCAATTAAAGCATCAATACCATATAAAGCTACTCGGCGATAATCCCCAATAATACGACCACGACCATATGAATCAGGTAAACCTGTAATAATTTTATTACGACGTGCCATTCGCATTTCTGGAGTATAAACGTCATATACACCTTGGTTATGTGTTTTACGCCAATTTGTAAAAATTTCAGTCATATGTTTATCTGAATCATAACCGTTAGCTTCTAATGCTTGATTAGCTGTACGAATACCACCAAATGGCATAAATGCTTGTTTTAATGGTTTATCAGTTTGTACACCAACAATTTTTTCTTCTTCTTTAATTAAATAACCTGGTTTATAGGCATTAATCGTTGCTGGGATATCATTGTCCATATCATAAACACCGTTTTGTTGATGTTCAATTTCTTGTAATTCTTGTAATTTATCCCATAGTTTTTCTGTACTTGGTGCGATAGGTTCTAAAAATGAATCATCACCTGTATATTCTTTATAATTATCTTGGATAAATGCATGGGTATCGACTTGTGTTTTCCATTCTGTCCCTTTAAAGCCTTCCCATTCTTCAAAATGCATTACCATATAATCAACTTCCTTTCATGGATATTTTAAATATCCCCTACAACTTTAGTAAACCATAATCTAACTATTGGTGCAATAGTTTTTCGATAAAAAATGTAAACGCTTTCCGAATTTTAAGAAAAAGATTCTAAAAAAAATATATCAGATACATTTTTGTCTAAAAAAAGCCTCCCATAATCAGCTTGGAAGGCTTTATCCTTATATATTTTCTGATTTAAGAAAACTAATCGTCTTAACTGCTTCTTTATTTGTTACATATTGACCTGTAGCTTCACGACTGACTGTTTTTAAATCATTTATTGCAATTGTATATTTATTATCCTCGACTGTCGTCAACACTGCTATATCATCCTCATGAACTAAATGTACAGCTTTAATTTGATGCGGATTACGTTTTAAAGATTTAACAATTAAAACACCACGTTTAGCCCGTGAAAGCTCATTAATTTCAGCTAAATCAATTTTTTTAACCATACCAAATTCGGTAATAATAACTAACTCTCCTGTTGCACGTGGTACTAAAATAGTACTAGTTACATAATCATCGTCTTTTAAATTAATCGATTTAACACCTGCTGCTCGTAACCCTTGAACACTGACTTCAGCACTTGGATACTTCAACGCATATCCTTTTTTAGTTACGACTAATAAATCATCATTTGAAATAACAGGCATTGTAAAGACATTTAACAGCTCATCATTATCTTTTAAATTAATACATGTTACAGCTTTTGTTTTATAAGTTCGCCATGGTTTTAATTGATTTAATAATGTTTGCTTAATCATTCCATCTTTCGTAGCTAATAACATTGTCATTTCATCAGATAATTCGGTTACAACAAAAGCTTGCACAATTTGTTCATCAGCTGCTAAATTATTAATAGTTTGAGTAATATGATCACCAACATCTTTCCATTTCATTTCTGAAATTTCATGAACTGGTCGATAAATAACTTGGCCATGATTAGTAAATAAATACAAATGCTCACGTGTATTAACTTCGGCTTTCAATAATAATTCATCGCCCTCTTTTAGACCACACTCATCAATTCCCGATGATTGAACAGAACGTAAACTACTACGTTTTAAATAGCCTTCTTTAGTAATAGCAATATATGTTTGTTCAGACGGTACTAAAATTTCTTGATCAATCTTAATTTCTGCGACTTTTGATTTAATCGTCGTTAAACGTGGATTGGCATATTTTTCTTTTAATTCTAGCATCTCTGTTTTCATTACACTAATTAATTTATTCTTATTTGTCAAAATTAATTGTAACTCTTCAACTTGTTCTTGTAACTCTTGTGCTTCGGCTTCTAAGGCAGTGACATCAGTGTTTGTTAAACGATATAACTGCATCATAACGATAGCTTCAGCTTGTTCAGCTGAAAATTGATATTGTGTCATTAAGTTTTGTTTGGCTTCTTGTTTATTTTTACTACCTCGAATAGTCGCTATAACTTGATCTAAAATCGATAAAGCTTTAATTAAACCTGCCACAATATGTGCACGTTTCATAGCTTTATTAAGCTCAAAACGACTTCGTTTTAAAATGACATCTTGTCTATGTTCAATGTAGCTTTCCAAAATACGTTTCAAGCCAACTTGTTTTGGTCGTTTATTATCAATAGCTACCATATTAAAATTATAATTAATTTGTAAATCCGTATTTTTAAATAAATAATTTAAAATACCTTCACTATTTGCATCTTTTTTTAATTCGATAACGATACGTAGTCCCGTACGATCTGTTTCATCTCGTACTTCTGCAATTCCGTCGACTTTTTTATTGATCCGAATTTCATCAATTTTTTTCACCAAATTAGCTTTATTAACTTCATAAGGAATTTCGCTAATGACAATTTGACTCTTACTTGCTTTTAATGGTTCGATTTCTGTTTTTGCACGTAAAATGACTTTACCTTTGCCTGTTTCATATGCTTTTTTAATCTGATCAGCACCCATCAAAATCGCACCCGTTGGAAAATCCGGACCTGGAATATATTGCATAATTTCTGCTAATGTTGCTTTTGGATGGTCTAATAAGAAAACTGTCCCATCAATAACTTCACCTAAATTATGAGTCGGAATTTCCGTTGCATAACCTGCTGAAATACCTGTTGAGCCATTAACAAGTAAATTTGGAAACTTCGCTGGTAAAACAGTTGGTTCTTTTTCCGTATCATCAAAATTCCAAACCATTTCAACAGTATCTTTTTGAATATCTGCCAAAAGTTCACTACTTAATTTTGATAAACGTGCCTCAGTATAACGCATTGCCGCAGCTGGATCACCGTCCATACTACCGTTGTTACCATGCATTTCAATTAAAATTTCCCGCAATTTCCAATCTTGACTCATACGAATCATTGCTTCGTAAATACTACTATCACCATGGGGATGATAATTACCCATAATATTACCAACTGATTTAGCTGATTTACGAAAACTTTTATCATATGTATTACCATCTTCGTTCATTGAAAATAAAATACGACGTTGAACTGGTTTTAAACCGTCACGAATATCTGGTAAGGCCCGTTCTTGAATAATATATTTAGAATAACGTCCAAAACGATCGCCCATAACTTCTTCTAACGTTAATTCTTGAATATTTGATTGATGTATTGACATCTTACTCCTCCTCTAAATCAAATAACGAAATATTTTGAGGTTGTTCTTCACTATTACTCATTTCAGGATGATGTTCTGTTTGTTCTAAAATACTGCCATCTTCTTCTAGTGAAAAAGCTACATTTTCTTCAATCCACTTACGGCGAATATCGACTTTATCCCCCATCAAAGTAGCTACTCGGCGTTCTGCTTGAGCTGCATCATCAATACGAACACGAATTAAAGTTCTAGTTTCAGGATTCATTGTTGTTTCCCAAAGTTGATCTGCATTCATCTCACCAAGACCTTTATAACGTTGTAACTGATAATTTTTCTTATTATTGGTAATTTGTTGCAATTCTTCGTCTGTCCAAGCATATTCCACTACTTTATTTGCACCACGACCAGTTGTGATTTTATATAACGGTGGTAAAGCAATGTACACTTTACCTGCCTCAATTAGTGGTTTCATATAACGATAGAAAAATGTTAATAACAAGACTTGAATGTGCGCTCCATCTGTATCTGCATCGGTCATAATAATAATCTTGTCATATTGACTATCTTCTAGGACGAACTCTGGACCGACACCAGCACCAATTGTATAAATCATCGTATTAATTTCTTCGTTTTTCAAAATATCTTGCATTTTAGCTTTTTCAGTATTAATAACTTTACCGCGTAAAGGTAAAATTGCTTGAAACTTGCGATCTCGTCCTTGCTTAGCCGAACCTCCAGCTGAGTCACCTTCGACTAAATACAATTCATTCTTTTTCACATTTTTTCCTTGTGCTGGTGTTAACTTACCTGAAAGTAATGTTTCCGTTTTCTTTTTCTTTTTCCCATTACGACTTTCTTCGCGAGCTTTCCGAGCAGCTTCCCGAGCTTCACGGGCTTTAATCGCTTTACGGACTAAAGCTTGACTCATTTCTCCATTTTCTTGTAAGTAATAAATTAACTGTTCAGCAATCAAATTATCGACAGCAGTCCTAGCAATTGGTGTCCCTAATTTACCTTTTGTTTGACCTTCAAATTGTAATAACTCTTCTGGCACACGAATCGAAATAATAGCTGTTAATCCTTCTCGGACATCACTACCTTCAAGATTTTTGTCTTTTTCTTTTAACAAACCTACCCTACGAGCATACTCATTAATCGTTTTAGTGATAGCTGTTTTCATTCCCACTTCATGCGTACCACCATCTTTAGTACGAACATTATTGACAAATGATAAAATCGTTTCTGCGTAGCCGTCATGATATTGAAACGCACATTCGATTTCAATTTTTTCTTTCAACCCTTCAAAATAAATCACGGGCGAAATTGTATCTTTTTCTTCATTTAAGTATTCCACAAATTCTTTAATTCCTTCATGGAAATAAAATGTCTCACTAATAGGATCTTCTAAACGTTCATCAGTTAAAGTAATTTTAATTCCCTTTAATAGGAAAGCTGATTCTCGCAAACGTTCAGCTAAAATTTGATAATTAAATTTTGTCGTTGAAAAAATTGTGTCATCCGGCAAGAAATGGACTTTTGTACCATTTGGTTGTTTTGTCTTACCGAGTAACTCTAATGTTGATGTTGGCACACCACCATTTGCGAAAGTTTGATGATATAATTGACCATCCCGAACAATGGTCACGCCCAATTCTTTAGATAAAGCGTTAACGACACTCGCACCTACCCCGTGTAAACCACCAGATGTTTTATAACCACCTTGACCAAATTTACCACCTGCGTGTAAAACAGTAAAAATCACTTCGACAGTTGGTTTACCTGACTGATGCATACCTGTAGGCATCCCACGCCCAAAGTCTTCTACCGTAATACTATTATCTTGATGAATCGTAACATTAATTTCATTACCATACCCAGATAAAGCTTCATCAATAGCATTATCAAAAATTTCATATACTAAATGATGTAATCCACGACTATCAGTCGATCCAATATACATACCTGGACGTTTACGAACAGCTTCTAATCCTTCTAACACTTGAATCGAAGCGTCATTATATTCTGTCTTTGGCATTGTGACACTCCTCTACGTTCTATATTTTCTTTAATTATATTAAGCTAAAAAGCTAGCAATTGCAAAGCTAAACAAAAAAATTATACAAATTGCTTTGACATATTGCATGCAGCAGAATATTAAAGGTATAATAAAATCATTCTAAAAGACGAGGTTATATCAAAAAAATGAAAATAATTTTAGCTTTTATATTAGCTTACTTATTAGGATCAATTCCTAGTAGTTTATGGATTGGAAAATATTTTTACCATAAAGATATTCGTCAATATGGCAGCGGCAACTTAGGTACTACTAATACTTTTCGAGTCCTTGGTAAATTACCAGGCTTTATCGTTTTTATCTTAGATATTACAAAAGGAACTATTGCAACACTACTACCAATATTTTTCCATATCCAAAATATTAATCCATTATATTTTGGTTTATGCGCCATTATAGGCCATACATTTCCTATTTTTGCGAATTTTAAAGGTGGTAAAGCTGTCGCTACAAGCGCAGGAATGCTTTTAGCATATGCCCCCAAATTTTTTGTCGCAGCTCTACTATTGTTTTTACTCTTAATTTTTCTAACTAGCATGGTTAGTGCAGCTAGTATTTTATCAATGATTTTAGTTTCCGTTGGGACATTTGTTCTGCCTAAGTATTGTCCATTTATTTTACCGCATTACGATAAACTACTATCAATTATCGCAATCATCTTGACAATTTTCATTATTTTACGTCACAAAGCTAATATTAAACGTATTTTAAATGGCACCGAAAATCATGTCCCATTCGGCTTATTTCCACGAAAAAAATAATTAATCAATGCTCGTCGTAGGCTGCGGCGATCTTTTGTTATAAATAAAAACCCTAGCTGGCTAGTCTAGGGCGTTATTGGATCATTAAAAAAATCAATCTAATGACATCATAACTTTTCAAATCCAAAAATAATATTGTTTCTAAAAATAAATTATTTTATACTAAAGCTAGATTAGTTGAAGGGATGTTTTACAATGAAATTAACAGATTATATGAATCAAACTTTAGCAGATTTAAACCAAATGTTAATGCTAACATATCAAATCCATTGGTATATGCGCGGTGAACGCTTCTTACATTTACACCCAATGTTAGATGATTACATTGAAGAATACCAAGAAGCAATCGATGAAATCGCAGAAAAAAATATCATTATCGGTGGTACTCCACTTTCAACTTTAGAAGAAATGGTTGAACATAGTACTTTAAAATTTGAAAAAGGTAACTATGATTTAACAATGAATGATCAATTAGCTAAATTATTAGATGGTTTAAAACATATGGAAACAGTTTTCCATCAAGGTTTTGAAATTGCAGAAGATGAAGGCAAACAAGCAATTGCTGATGTTTATACTGATTTAGAAGCAAGTACTGCAAAACATATTTGGATGATTAATGCTGAATTAGGACGTTCAGCACGCGCATAATAAATTAAGAACGCCCTTATAATTTGGGCGTTCTTTTTTTCATATATATGAACTCATACCAACATACTTTAGAATATAGAAGTATTGAGAAGGATTAATATAAAAACTAGAGATAACCAAGAAGTTGTGATAAGTGATAAAACTGATTAGTTAAAATTTATTATCTTCACTCCTTTTGTTTTTGTTATTTTGAGTTATTTGATATACTAATAGTATGTAGTAAATAGTAACGCAACTCTAAATTAATGTAGTTGCTATTTGAGTGATGTTTATGGTTATCAAAAACTTTCGGTAACAAACGTGACAAACTGCTTTCGTCTAGTTAGGCTGAGCAGTTTTTTGTTTATATAAAAAATACAGCTGGTAAACAACCAACTGTATTACGTAAATTGATAAGATAAACTAATATCTAATGAATTGTATGTTAAGTTTTTATATCTTTAAATTAGTTATTTTTCAACTCTTCAATTTTAGCATCTAGCAGTTCTTTTAATTCTTCTAGCTAATCTAATATATCAATTCCAGCTTGTTTAACAAAATTAAATGCACCACTCTTATATCTATTAATTCTTACGAGTTCTTTATTTTTTCATCCCATTTTCGACTTACTCGTTTTTGCGCCTTCTTATAATTAATACTAAATATAGTAATTTATTATCTTATTTGAACAAAATAACTTAATTATGGTTATTAAAGAAAATGATTACTTTACTATAAACAATTAAAAAATTAGTTTTAATAAAATTACTAAAAATAAAATTGATAAAATAGCATAGACTAAATTTTTAAATGTTAACTTTGTCTTAATAACTCTAAAAGTTAATCTACCATCTTTAAATTTCTTTTCGTATAATATTTTTTCTTGTCCATTGTTATTTTTTATTTTATTCAATTATATCAGACCCCTTTTCAATTAAAATTTATTGTTCATACAATTCATTGATATAATTTTGAATTTCTGATTCACTTGTTGCCATTCGATAATTAATATTATCATAATTTTCAAAAAATTTATCTTGAACATTAACAGCTAATTTATCACTATCACGCATATTTCTTGATTTAGTTTCAACAATTAAATACTTATCTTTATTTGATAATTTAAAAATAAAGTCCGGGGTTGTAGTACCACTATCATATTTTGGAATTTTTATGGCCTGTTTAGGAAGTTTTCCGTAATATGCAATAGGAGTATTATCATAATTAACTTTTAAAATATCTAATTCAGGTTGCTCACTATCATATCTCATAGGAGGATTATCATATAGATACTTATTCATTGCACAACTATTATAAGTTTTGACACCTAATACATTAGATGGAATTTTTTTCATAAATTCATTTTTTTCGTAATCATATATTGGAGTTGAAGTGTGAAAATCTAATTCTTTATAGCTATAATTATCTTTATATAATTCTATAAATCTTCTCTTATAATCTAAAACTAAATTCTCTAAAGTCTTACGATTAATATACCTGTTATCATTACCCACATTTTTCATCCCTAAAAGCATATTTTTATGAGTAATTTGGGGACTGATAGAAGTTTTGTTAGCAAACTGCTTCAAAAATTCACCATATTTCATTGTATTATAGTTATCATAGTCATAATGATTTTCTTCAATAATCTGAGCTTGATTATTTTCTATATTAATGCGCTGCTTCTTGGTATTTAAATAATCCACTTCATAATTATCTTTATTTAAAAAGACTTCCTGAATAATTTTATTTAATTCTTGATCTTTATTATCATATACTATCATTTGTCTTTTCGATAATTGTAACCATAAATCTTTAAATTCATTCCAATAATCAACTTTTAAATTGACATATCTATTTGTTTTGGTATCTTTATCTATAATTTTATCTTTACTGACTACATAATCATTAATAATTGGATACATTTCGCATAGTTTATTAAATCCATTATTTATATAATTACGTTCCTTATCGATAATTTGTTCATTTGCGATTTCCAAAAAGACTTCTGCTATATCTTTGTCATAAGTATGACAAATAATATCTATCATATCATCTGTTATCTTAGTCATATTTATAAAGGTATCTTTATTAACTTCACTCTGTAGCTTCTCTACAAAATCTCTCTCATCATAACCAATAATAAAAGATAAATAAAATTCATCAGTATCTTGTGTAACACGATTACCAAATTCATCAACTGGTAATCTTAAACCACGACCAACCTCTTGAATTTTACTATTTTCAGAACCAGATGTTCGTAATTTTGTAATCACAAATACATTAGGATTATCCCATCCTTCTCGCAAAGTCCATTTTGAAAAGAAAAATCTTCTGGTAATCCAAGAACCATTAGCATCTTTAAAACTTATCATCTTTTCTTTATTACTTAGGATATCATCTACTTCCTTTTGAATATCTTCATCCTTACTATTTTTATCGCCGCTAAAATAGCCAGCATAGACATTTTGATGTTCTGACATTAAACTTTTCTTAGTAGCTTTCAAAAATGATAGATACTCTCTTTCCCTATCACTTCTTTTATCAGCATATTTATCTATTAATTGATTTAATTTTTGTAATAATTCATTTTCAAAAATTTTGATAAGCCAACCTTTTTCTCTTTTACCATCAACAATATTACCATAACTATTCTTACTATCAATGAAAAATAAAGATAATGTTTTGATTTTACTATTATTGACTCTAAAGAAATTTTCTTGTTCTTTTATAAAATGCTGCTCTATCGCTTGTTTGATTAATTGTTCCTGATAATTAGTAGTAAATGTATCTGGAATTAATTTCATTCCTTTATGCAAAGTTAAGTCATTTGATAATAGACCTTCATCTTTATTACTACCTAAATAATGGATATCTCCTTCAAAGCCAGAATCAATGACACCCAAATTTTCACCAGAAGAAATATATCTTTTTTGTCCTTTTGTATTTTTTAAAACTAATTCTTTTTTATTAAAAGAATATACTGTATACATATTTTTAGCTTTATCCTCTGGTAAATCAGGATAAATAACCTCAACACCTTTAACTAACCCTTGATTAAAACTTTGTACAGCATTTAAATCATACTGTGGTTCTCCTCGATAGTAGTAAATGCATTCTACTTTATTCTTTTTCTCTATCGGAAAAGTAGCACCAAAACGAATAATAGATTGCGGTTTTAATTTTAAAATACTTTTATATGTTTTATTTGTTTTAGAAAATCTATGTGGTTCATCGATAATTACTACAGGTCTAATAGCAGATAATGCCTCAAATGGTTGACTATATCCATTAAGTAAAGTTTGGTCATATATTTTTTCCATTGATTTTGATGACAACATTCCAGAGTTAATCAATAAAACTTGAATTTGATTTTCATTAGCTCTTGATGATTCTATAAATTCAGTCAAGGCAATAGGCAATGATGTCCTTTTTTTATTACCGATAGGAAAATCACCAGCATTAATAATCGATAATTGAATTCTTTTATTGCCATATAATTCTCTAAAATGTTTTTGCGCATAATCACTTTCAATAAATTTTTTAGTTCCTTCTTTAATGCTAGGCGTTGGAACAACAATGATAAACTTAAATAATCCTCTTGTTTTATTCAATTCATAAATCATTCGTGTATATACATATGTTTTTCCTGTACCAGTTTCCATTTTGATATCTAAATTGGCATTATTTGTATATGCATTTTCCAATAAAGGATTAATTAATAAATTATCACTGCTATCTGAATAATCTAACGATGGATAATTTTTATCGATAGCTTTTAATGCTTCTAATTGATGTGGAAGTTCCTCTAAAATAATATTCATTCTAATACCTCACAAATAAATTAACTTTATTGTTTAATTGATTAATCGTATTTTTTAATTCATCTAAATCATTAACCGAAAATGAATAACCATATAATACAATTGATTTATATGTAGGATTATTATTAAGATAATTAACTAATTCTGCTGTATTATTACTATTCCAATTATCATCAATTAAATAAATTCTTTCATTATCCAACTTATATACATAATAATCATTAATTTTATCTATAGTTAAATCGATATTTGTAATATCATATCCATCATCAATTAACCAAGTAGTTAAAATAGTATCTACTCCAGTAGAACTACTGTTTACTCCTAAAGATTTAGCCGAAAAGGGCTCAATCATATTACTACTGAATAGATCTATTTCATTAGGGTTAAATTCAATTATTTCATCAACTAAATCTTGTTTAGGTTCAACACAATAATAGTGCTTAAATCCTAAATCTAAATCATCAGCGCCATTATGTTCAGATTTAATTTTTTTAGCTGCTCTCATAATACGTTCTCTACTAACTTCATCAATTGTTTTATATCCTAACTCAAAAGCGTTTTCTCCGCCTTTTGTTGGAACTTCATTTCCATTTTTATCTATCTTATAAGTTTTTTCAGGTAATTGGACCATGATAAATTTACGATTACCGTTATCTTCGGCATTTAATTGCATAATAGCATCAGCAGTGGTAGCCGAACCTGCAAAAAAATCTAGAACCACAATATCGGATTTTTTTATAAAACTAATTATTTTTTTTATAAATTCTATAGGTTTCGGACTTGAAAATATACCATCAGAAAAATAATTATTCTTAAGTTCTTTGGTACCATTAGTATTTAAATAATCATTAGAATTAAAAATTAATGAATCGACATGCTTAGTTAAATTTTTTAGTTCTTTCTTATATTTTTTTACAAAGAAACCTCTACCTTTTGTTATTTCTTTTTCAAAAACCACCTTTCCTTCAGATACCCACTTTTCAAACGTATTTTTAGAAAATGCCCAATATCTTCCTTTCGGTGGAACATCAATCTGACCTGTATAAGGATTCTCAATTTCAAATAAACTATTTTTACTGCCACTTCTAGCACTAGGATTATCTTTAATCCAATCGCCATTAGGATCATTATCTGGATTTTTATATTTTGAAAAGTCTTTATTATCTCCACTCAAAACTAATAGATTATTTTTTGAATATATTAAACAATATTCATGCTGTTCATTAAATCCTGATTTAGGATCATTACTACTACTTCTAGTTTTTCGTATAAAATCTCCGACAAAATTACTCTCACCAAAAATATCATCCATTAACAATTTAAGATTGGCTTGCTCGTTATCATCTATGGATACAAAAATTACACCATCATCAGTTAATAGTTGTTTAGCTAGCCATAATCTTGGGTACATAAAGGTTAACCATGCAGAATGACTTGAACTATTTTTGATATTATTAAATTTAATTAATTCATCATCAGTAATTCCGAAAATATTTTCTAGCTCTTCATCGCTATAATCAAATTTATCTGGATATGTGAAATCTTTATTTCCTGTATTATATGGTGGATCTATATAGATAACATCGATTTTTTTCGTATATGCATTTCGTAAATGTCTTAATACCTCTAGATTATCTCCTGTAAAAAATAAATTTTTACTGTTTGTATTTTCAGTTTTTTCATTATGTTCTTTATTAGGTACTAATACTGTAGTAGTTTTATCTCCAGCTTGTTTACGAGCATAATCTTTACCTATAAATTTTAGCTGATATCCATCTGAAAATTCTGAAATATCATTAGCATTTAAATCTTGTTTAAATTTATCATAATTAAATTGATTATCTTTAAAATATTCAGGTAAAACTTTCTTCAAGTAATCTTCGAAAGCAGAGTTAGGGAAAGTAGACTGATTATATTCGAGATTATTTTTAATCATTTTTAACACCTCGAACATTGCAGAAATTTTTATAAGAAATGTTAGAAAAAGACTTGACTTTTGATATTAAACACAAATAATTAGGTTGTGTTGTGTTGTGTTGTGTTGTGTTGTGTTGTGTTGTGTTGTGTTGTGTTGT
>X398_Eurasian_Reed_Warbler__coassemble_293_pt1 | contig 30942 bp, 26 predicted proteins | sample X398_Eurasian_Reed_Warbler__metabat2_low_PE_002 | metagenome-assembled genome bin X398_Eurasian_Reed_Warbler
TGATATAAACATTGATAAATAAACATTTACTAATATAAGACTATAATAAAAATATATAATATAACAATTTGCATAATTAGAAAATACTTATTTCAAATTAATTTTTACACAAAAAAAGAGCCCTCTCAAAGGACTCTCTGCATATTGCTAAATTATATAATTTGTTAAATAATATTAGCTTGATAATTTACTTCAGCCATTGCATCAATCATTTGATTTGGTGTTACTTGATTTTCATCAAAATCAACTACAACTTCTTTAGCAGGTAAGTTGATTTCAATATCTTTAATTCCTGATAATTCTTCTAAAGCATGTTTAACATGTTTTTGACAATTTGCGCAACTCATATTTACGACATTAAATTTAACTGTCATATTAATCACCTTTTTCTTTTTAAAACTACATATGTAACCTACCATTATTCTAGGAAATATTATGTTAAATTGCAAATAATTAGTTTAGATCCTTCACTTTTTGCGCTACTTCAGTCGCATGTTTTTCTGCTCGCTCAACCATTTGCTCACGTAAATCAGGATTGTTGCGCATTGAAAATGAAACACCATATGTTACAATATGACCTTCAAAATCCATTTTGGTTAATTGAGCTGTTTGGCGAATAGGCGCTAACAAATCTTCTATAGTCGCTCCTGCTTCTTTAGTATAGGCAGCTTCTGGTGCTCCTGTAGTCAATGAAACAATTAATTTCTTTCCTTTCAATGCTTCACCCGTACCATGTGAAAAACCAAAAACAAAAACATCTTCAAACCACTTACTTAATAACGATAGTGTGCTATACCAAAAAATTGGATATTGTAAAACAATAATATCAGCATTTACCAATTTTTCCTGTTCAGCGTTTACATCAATTTGGTAATCTGGATAAAGATCACTTAAAAAACGATATTCAGCTTCTGGTAATAACTCATTTTTTAAACTATTTAAAATAGTTTTATTAGCCAATGAATCTTCCTTTAAATTCGTGTGTCCTGAAATAACAAGAACTTTTTTTGACATTTTTCAACTTCCTTTTCTCAAATTATTAATTAGATAACTAGATTATAATTTATGCATTGAAAAATGTTAAAAGCTTATTTTGTATTAATTATTATACAAAAAATGAATAACTAAACTTTTTCCCGCAAATAAGTAATAAATGCTTTTAATACCTTATTTTGTGGAACATTATTACGCCATGCTAAAATGGAAGTTAATTCTAGTTTTGGTGATAATGGAATAAATTTCAAATCTTTGTAAGTTTGCGGCAAATCAAGTGAAGTCATTACACTTTCTTTAGCTTGAACTAATAAAGCGGCATTATAAGTTAAATTATATTTGCCATAATTATTCATTTGAGAAACGTATTGGCCTGACCAAGCTCTTAATTCTCGACGAATGCATTCATCTAAAATAGTTAAAATAGGAGTCTCCGATAAATCACCATGACAAATTGTCTCATACTGAGCAAATTTAGATTGCTTATGCACTAAACAGCCAAATCGTTCTTTCATTTTGAGACGTATAAAATCATATTTTTTCGCATTGGCTGGCTCCAATAATAAGCCTATATCAAATTGACCATTATCTAGCCCTGTCCGAATTTCATTATTATAACCACTATGTAAAGAAACTTTAACTTCTGGATAAACATTTTGAAACCCGGTAATTAAGTCCGCTAATTCGGCCATACTTTGTAATTCACCACAACCAATTACTAATTCGCCAGTTAATTTTTGTGTTTGTCTTTTGTACGCTCCACTAAAGTTAGCATATCTTGGGCACGCTGTCTAAATAAACGCCCAGCCTCTGTTAATGTAATCGCATGATTAGTGCGATCAAATAGTATTATATCTAATTCATCTTCTAGTGATTTCAATTGCCTTGAAAGTGTTGGCTGCGTTAAATTTAATACTTCAGCTGCCCGGGTGATATTTTCTTCTTGAGCCACGACTAAAAAATAATTTAATACTCGTAAATCCATCTTCTTACCTTAATCAATTCTTTCTAACATCGCTACACATTCCACATGCGTTGTTTCTGGAAATAAATCAAAAGGATAAACTTCACTTAAATGATATTGATTAGATAATTTCGCAATATCTCTAGCAAAAGTAGCAGGATTACACGAAATATAAACAATTTTTTCAGGTGCAATCTCTTGTAATGTTGCAATAAATTCTGGTGCTAAGCCTTTGCGTGGTGGATCAACAAAAATCACACGTGGATTAATTTCTTTTTGCCATTTCACAATTTGTTCTTCTGCTTTAGCTGCTACAAAACTAACATTACTAATATCATTTAGTTGTGCATTATGTTGAGCATTTTCGATTGCTTCAGGGACTACTTCTACACCATAAACATGCTTCACATATGGTGCCAACGATAAAGTAATTGTCCCAATCCCACAATAAGCATCAACGACAACATCATCATTTTGTAACTCAGATAACTCAATAGCTTTTTGATATAACTTTTCTGCTTGCTCAGTATTAACTTGATAAAAAGCTGGTGCTGCAATTTCAAATTGATGTTTTAGCATATTATCAGTCAAATAATTTTGACCTGCTAATGTATTATTAATTGGTCCCAAAATAACATTTGTTTTTTCTGAATTAACATTTTGGATAACCGAAACTACATTAGGACATTGCTTCATAATTTCTTCGGCAATTTGTTGACCTTTAAATAGTTTTTTCTTTCGTGTCACTAAAATAACCATTTGCTCTTTTGAATAATGACCTTGACGAATAATAATATGACGTAAAACGCCTTGATGACTTTCTTCATCATATGCTGAAACTTGATAACGATTTAAAATCGAAGTTACAATTGCTAAAGTCTCATCCATACCTTGCTCATGTAAATAAAAATTAGTCATTGGAATAAATTGATGACTTTTTTGTTTATAAAAACCAGTTACTAGTTTCCCATCAATTTTACGTACAGGGATTTGAGCTTTATTACGATAGTGCTTGAAATTGTCCATTCCTGTCGTTAAGGCTACTTTTGTTTCAAGCCCAAATTTTTGTAAACTATTAATTACTTGTTGTCGTTTAAACTTTAATTGTTCATGATAATCTAAATGTTGCAATGGTGCAATTCCAGTTTGTAAGTAATTTTGATTATCAATTTTACGACGATTTGGACTATACTTATGGTATTCTAATACTTTAGCAAAACCATAATGTTTATTAACTTTTAAAATTTTGACTGTGACTTGTTCTCCAGGTAAAGCATTTTCAATAAATAAGGGATAATTATCAATTTTAGCCACCCCTTTACCTTCATATGTTAAATCTATAATTTCTACTTTTAACTCTTGATTTTTTTGTAATTTCATTTATATCTCCTTATAAACGAATTACCACTCACTAAATATGAGTGGTAATTTTATTATTTATAATCATCAATTAAACCATCGTCATTAATATCGACATGAGTTAAATTTTCCACTTTTTTGACAAATTCATCTTGCTCTTGTTTTAAGATAGCATTCTCAGGAATATCATCGGTATTGGCAAAAAAAGTTATATGTTGTTGTAAATTCAGAAATTCCATTGGTGCATCTCCACCATATTCACCATCAAGATTGATTAATAATCGTTCTTCTGGATTATTAAGCCATGCTTTACATTTATTGGTTTTCACATAAATAATTCGATCATCTTTAACATGTTTACCACCACTAATCATTAACGCGATTAAATGTAAAATTTCGATGATATTTGCTGTCTTAACAATAATTAATGAAAATTTGCCATCATCAAGTCTTGCATCAGGAACAATTTTTTCAAAACCACCAACTGAGTTAGTTAAAGCTAAGAAAAACATCGATGCTTCACCGTCATATACATCATCATCATACTCAATATGCATATCCGCTGGTTTAACATGAGGTAACATTTCTGCTCCTTTGACTAAATAAGCCAAATAACCAATCACACTTTTTAATTTGGCTGGAACATCATATGTTAACTCTGTTAAATATCCTCCTGCTCCAATATTAATAAAATATTGTTCATGCTGATCATTCTTCGCTAGACCAATGTCCATATTGACAGTTTGCCCTTTAGCAATAACTCGCGCTGCATCTAAAATATTATTACGCGGAATCTTTAAAGCACGCGCATAATCATTAGTCGTCCCAGCTGGAATAATTCCCATTTTGGGACGTTTTTCTAATGGAGCAATTCCATTAACAACTTCATTAATTGTTCCATCACCGCCAGCAGCTACAACTAAATCATAACCCGCTTTAGCAGCACGACTTGCCTCATTTTTAGCTGAATTTTCTTCAGGTTTTGTTTCAAAAGTACTTGTTTCGTAACCAGCATCTTCTAAAATACGCAATATTGAAACTAAATTTTTCTTAATTATTTCTTTTCCAGAAACTGGATTATAAATAATGCGTGCGCGCACTCAGCTCATCCTTTCATTATAACTATCTACTTTGTAGTTCTTCTTTAATTAATTTGTTTACAATTCCTGGATTTGCTTGCCCTTTAGTTGCTTTCATCACTTGACCTACTAAGAAGCCAACAGCACGTTCTTTTCCTTTTTTAAATAATTCTACTGATTCTGGATGTTCATCTACAATGCCCTTAACAATTGGTTGAAGTTGAGCCGGATCTGATAATTGAATTAAGCCTTTTTCTTCAACTAATTTTTTAGCACTTCCACCTTCTTTAGCTAACATGACAAAAACTTTTTTAGCCATTTTTGAACTAATTGTGCCGTCTTTAATCAGCATAATTAATTCTGCCAAATTATCTGGTGTTAAGCCAATTTCTGCTAATGTTGTTTTATTTTCATTTAAATAAGCTGAAACATCACTCATCAACCAGTTAGCAACTTGTTTAGCATCAACATCATGTTCAATTGTTGCTTCAAAGAAATCTGACATTTCAACCGTTAAAGTCAATACTTTAGCATCATATTCTGGTAAACCTAAGTCGTTAATATATCGTTCACGACGCTCTTTTGGTAAAGCGTTTAGTGACTGCTTAATTTCATCAATCCAAGCATCTTCAATATAATAATTTGGTAAATCAGGTTCTGGGAAATAACGATAATCACTAGCCGTTTCTTTAACACGCATTAAAATAGTTTTACCTGTACTATCATCGTAACGACGTGTTTCTTGTTGTAATGTTTCACCCGCAAAAATTAATTTTTCTTGGCGTAATTGTTCGAAAATTAAACCTTTACGAACATTTGAAATTGAATTTAAATTTTTCAGCTCTGTTTTTGTACCAAATTTTTCACTACCATAAGGGCGTAATGAAATATTAGCATCACATCGCATTGAGCCCTCTTCCATTTTAACGTCAGACACTCCAGTAAATTGTAAAATTTGGCGTAAAGCTTCTAAATATGCAGCTGCTTCGTCTGGAGTCCGCATATCTGCACGTGAAACAATTTCAATCAAAGGTGTACCTTGACGATTCAAATCAACATAAGAATAGCCGTCATCTGCGTGTGTATTTTTTCCTGCGTCTTCTTCGATATGAATCCGTTCAATTTCAATTTTTTTCGTTTGACCGTCTACTTCAATTTCGATATAACCATCATACCCAATTGGATATTTATCCTGCGTAATTTGATAAGCTTTAGGATTATCAGGATAAAAATAATGTTTACGATCAAAATGTGTAAATTGATTAATTTTACAATTTAAAGCTAATGCTGCTTTAATTCCATACTCAATAGCTCCACGATTAACCACTGGTAAAGCTCCTGGATAGCCAAAATCAATTACATTTGTATTAGTATTTGGTGCTGCTCCGTATTCAACCGGTGTTGTTGAATACATTTTAGCATTTGTTTTTAGCTCTGCATGGACTTCTAAACCAATAACACTTTCTAAATTCATTAGTGCGCTCCTCCTAACATCGCTGGCATTTGTTTATGAAAATCTGTATTATCTTCAAATGCAGCTGCTACTTGATAAACAGTTGCCTCATCAAATGCTTTACCAATAATTTGTAAACCAATAGGCATATTGTCACTAAAGCCAAACGGTATACTCATACCTGGTAAACCTGCCATATTTGCTGGAATTGTTAAAATATCACACATATACATTGAAACAGGATCACGAACTTCACCAAATTTAAAGGCTGGTGTTGGAGTTGTTGGTGCAATAATAATATCGTATTCCGCAAACACTTTTTCAAAATCTTGACAAATTAATGTTCGGACTTGACTCGCTTTTTTATAATGCTCATCAAAATTATCTGCACTTAATGAAAATGTCCCAACCATAATCCGACGTTTCACTTCATCGCCAAACCCTTCAGAACGTGTCTTCACATAAACATCTTCTAGATTTTGACAGTTATCTGCTCGGAACCCATAACGAATACCATCATAGCGACTTAAATTTGATGCTGCTTCTGCACTAGCTTGAATATGATAAACAGGAACACCATAGTGAGCATGTGGTAAACTAATTTCTTCTACTACGGCTCCTAAATTTTCAAATACTTTAACAGCATTTTTCATTGCAGCCTTCACGTCATCTGTTAAACTTTCTGACATATATTCTTTTGGAATCCCAATTTTCATTCCTTTAATATCTTTGCCAATTTGAGCAGTAAAATCTGGGACTTCTACTGACGCTGATGTGTAATCATGCTCATCCAAACCACAAATAGCATTTAACATATGAGCATTATCACGTACATTTCGAGTAATTGGTCCAATTTGATCTAAACTAGAAGCAAATGCGATTAAACCATAACGTGAAATACGTCCATATGTCGGTTTCATTCCAACGACTCCAGTAAATGATGATGGTTGTCGAATTGAACCACCTGTATCTGTCCCAAGTGAAGCTGGGACTTGACCTGCAGCCACGGCAGCTACTGAACCACCTGATGAACCACCGGGAACATAATCTGTATTCCATGGATTTGTCGTTTTCTTAAAGTAAGATGTTTCCGTACTTGATCCCATCGCAAATTCATCTAAATTTGTTTTACCTATAATAATCATACCGGCGTCATTTAATTTTTCGACGACAGTAGCATCATAAATTGGATCAAAGTTTTCTAACATTTTACTTGCTGCTGTTGTTCGTAAGTTTTTTGTAACAATATTATCTTTTACAGCAACTGGGATACCCATTAAAATATTATCTGGATCAATACCTTGTTCATCAATTGCGTGTGCTTTAGCTAAAGCTTCATCTTTATTTAAAGTGATGAATGCTTTAACATCATCTTCTGTAGCTGCAATTTGTTCAAACATTGCTTCAGTTAATTCGACACTTGTAATGTCTCCTTTAACAAGCAAATCATGCATTTCTTCAATTGAAAGATTAACTAGTTTATTCATTAGGCTTCGTCACTCCCGTCATTTAACATTGCTGGTACTTGAATATAGCCATCTTTATGCATTGGCACGTTTTTCATTAATTCATCACGATCTAAACCAGGTTTAGCTTGATCTTCACGGAAGCGATTTGTATCAAAAATAACATTCGTAGTTGGTTTAACATCTGTAGTATCAATATCTTCTAATGTTTCCACAATATTAATAATATCAGTTAACTGAGTTGATAAACGCTCGGTTTCAGCTTCAGTAAATGATAATTTTGATAAACGAGCTACGCGTTCAATCGTTTCTTTTGAAATGCTCATGTCCTTCTTCCTCTCCGTATAATGTCTTCTTCATTTTATCATATTTTACAAGCTTTCTCTATCACTTCCATAACAAAAAGTAGTCTCAGCAACAAAGGGCAATATTTCACAAATTTTATAACATCTCCAAAATTATCATTTAATCAATAATTAAAAATAACAAAAACTTTTTTGATTTAATATATCTTTAAAAAAACCTAATATATCAACAAATATTTAATTTTAAAATTAAATAACTTTTTTCCCAATTTTTCAACCATATCTTTTCTAACACTTAATGTTATACTTTAATCGTCAAATGAATTGGTACTATAAGTAAATTTTTCAACTCCAGCCTGAGCCACTGGATAAAATTCTCCTTTATAGCAAAATTAATATTTCAAAATTTATTTATAGTCACCTATTTATTTGATTATCCTCCTTTTTTGATAGTTTCTTATTTTGGAGCATACTAATTTCCAAATCGAGAATGCCGTTTAATTATTTAACAACAAAAAAAGCACGTCTCCGTGCTTTTTTTATTTAAGTTTATAGATCAACATTGTGATAGACGTTTTGCACATCATCATCATCTTCTAGAGCATCAATAATTTTGTTAAATGTTTCTAAATCTTCGCCTTCTAAAGTTACTTCATTTTGTGGAACCATTTGTAATTCTGATAAATCAAATTCTTCAACTCCAGCAGCTTTTAATGCTTCATGAATATTCATTAATTCATGTGGTTCACCATAAACAATAACTTTATTTCCTTCTTCAACAAAGACGTCACGAATATCTAAATCTTGCTCTAATAATAATTCAAAATATTTGTCAGCATCGTCACCATCAAACATGAAAACAGCAGTATTATCAAACATATAGTCAACTGAGCCTTTAACACCCATATTACCACCATTTTTGTTAAAGTCTGTACGAATATTCGCTGCTGAACGATTTACATTGTCTGTTAATGCATCAACGATAATCATTGAGCCATTTGGGCCAAATCCTTCATAACGTAATTCTTGATAATCTTCGCCACCAGCACCTTTTGCTTTCTCAATCGCACGTTCAACAACATGCTTTGGCACACTAGCTGCCTTTGCTTTTTCTAAAACAAAACGTAAACGTTGATTTGCCTCAGGATCTGGTTCTCCCGCTTTAGCTGCAGCATAAATTTCTTTACCAAAACGTGCATTAACACGACTAGCATTTTGTTCTTTCGCTGCCTTTTTATCTTTAATATTAAACCATTTACGACCCATTTAAGTCACTCCTTAACACTTTATACATTTTTTATTATAATCGGTCGATACTGTTTCGCAAAGGAAAATTTATCTCCTGTAGGTAAATGATAAATTTCATCAATCCGTTGTTCCAGTTCCTTAACTTTTAAATTTTGTTGACGAATTGTTGTAACAATTGGATATTTAGACTGTGCTTGTTTTAAAAATTTTTGTCCTTGACCAGTAAAACCTAAAATTTTTAAGTATGGATTATTCTTAGCAAATTCGATATGTGTCGTTTTAATATTGAGTAAAATATAAGTTGCTAGTCTTTGCAATCTAGCTATTGTATAACGTTTTGATTTTAATTGATCTAACCACTCTGCAAAATTATGACTTGTTTTCGTAACTTCAATAATTTTATATTCTAAGCCATCAGTCATTTGATATATTTGCTGCAAATCAGATATTGATTTTGATAAAATTTGCATCTTTAGTAAAATGAAATAATCATCCCACGTATGCGGCTTATGACTCATTAAAGCATTTAATGTTTCTTTAGGAACAACTTTTTGACATTTTGCATAGTTTTTATTCAAGGCATAATCTCTAATAGCCGTCCCACTAGCAAAATTATTTTTAATACCATCATAATGACCAGCACCTAACCTTTTAATCGGCCATAATTGCATTGGTTTTTCACCTTGAAAATTAGCCCGTGTATAGCTTAATCCTAAAATATGATTTGGCTTATTACTAATCAGCCCTTGGTCTAAAACATCTTGATATGCTTGCTCCATCTTTCGAGGATAAGACCATGTAGGATATTTATGACTTAACCACTTTATATATTCATCTAATTGTTCCTTATGTTGCTGTTCTAATCGAACAAAGCTCACGTAATCAAATGGTTCATCGATATCCGTCCCAAAGCATAAAACATCAACACTTAAAGATTGCAATAAATCAACGGCTATTTCACCAAAATAATCCGCTGCTTGAACTGCCCCGTACCACGGCAACTCAATCACTAAATCTGCTCCGTTTTGTAAAGCTAACTTTGCTCGCGTATGTTTATCTAATAAAGCGGGCTCTCCACGTTGTACAAAATTACCACTCATAATAACAATCATAACATCTGCTTGCGTTTCTTTCTTAGCCGTCTGCAATTGATAAACATGACCATTATGGAGTGGATTATACTCTGTAATAATTGCACAACTTTTCATTTAAGCACCTTTTGTCGCCACAAAAAACCAACGTTCACTTGTTTTAGTTGGTTCTTCATTTGTAAAATCTGCATAAACTTCTACACGATCAAAGCCTGCACTTTCTAACATCGTTAAATAATGTTCAAGATGATATGTACGTTCGTGATGATCTTCTAAATAACGTTCGAATAAATTATCTTGATTACGAATATAAAACGATAATTCATGGACAACACTTAATGGTGCATGATCTGGCTCTGAATGCCATAAAAAGGCATAATCTTCTGTTTCATATTGAAATTCAAAATTTTTAAATAAAGTGTCAATTTTATAATCCGAATGAACATCAAATATAAAAGTACCACCAAAATCTAGAACCCGATATACTTCATCAAATACTTGCTGAACTTCAAAAGCATCATTCATATAGCAAAGTGAGTCTGAATAGCAAGTCACAATTTCATAATTTTCTCCAACTTCTGACAACGCCATCATATCACCTTGAATAAATTGCACGAGGCTTTCATCTGGATACTGTTCAGCCATCCTCTCACTAGCTACAGCTAACATATCAGGAGAAATATCCAACGCTGTTACATCATAGCCTTGTTCAGCTAATTTTAGCGCTAAAATCCCTGTCCCACAAGCTAACTCTAATAATTTTTTTTGACCATTTTGTACATGACTTTTAGTAAACTCAAGCCATTTTTCATATAAACTATCATCCATGATTTCATCATAAACATGGGCAAATGTTTCATATTCCATTAATCAGTCACCCATTGATTTAAATTTAACATTTCAGCATCTAGCCATAATTTTTCTAATTGATAAAATTCACGTTCTTCTTCTGTAAAGACATGGACAACTAATTCACCAAAGTCAAGCAACATCCAGCTTCCTTTAGCTTTACCTTCTAAATGATTTAATGAACCACCAGCTTCTTCTACTTTTTCAATGATTTCATTCGTAATTGCTTCTACTTGACGACCACTATTACCATGGCAAATCATATAATAATCAGCTAATGGCGAAATCTGACTTACATCAAAAGCCATAATATCTTCTGCTCTTTTTAAATCTGCTGCTTTAACAGCTGCTTCTAATAAATTATTATTTGTCATTATGTTCTTCTCTTTCCTTTTTTGTTATCCAATAATTATAAACTTCAATCGTATATGGATAAACAATTTGTTTTTTTGTAATTAAAAATTGCAAAGTTTGGGTTAGCGCAAATATAATAGCATCGTCGAGTTTGCCACTATATGCTAATTTTCGAGCAGTTTCTACACCAGGAAAATCTCGACCTGGTTCAATATAGTCTGCGATAAAAATAATTTTATCTAACAAATTCATTTCAATCGAACCTGTAGTATGCACTTGAATCGCATGTAAAATACGCTCATCATATATCTTCAATTCATCTCGTACAATTAATGCTCCTAAAAAACCATGCCAAATATTGTTACCATATGGTGTTAAATCATGATATTTAGGATTTTTAGCAATCAATGCTAAATATTCTTCATCTGCACGTTCTTTACCGTAATCATGGAGTAAAGCTGTCAAACTTACTATTTTTTTATCAATTTGATATTGTTCTGCTAATACTAAAGCAGTTTGCTCTACCCGCAAAACATGATCAAATCTTTTTTGACTTAAGTTTTGTTTTAAAATTAAAATAATATCTTCTCGAGTATACGTAACTCCTAATTCTTGATAATCCATTAAATCACTTCCTATCAAAAATTATTATATCATTGATTAAATATTTTCCAGCTATGCTTGTTTTTGACGTATTTTATATACTTCTTGAGAATACTTTTGATATTTTTTTTGTTGACTTGGGCGATACAACACAATAATTCGTCCGATAATTTGCACTACTTCTGCCTTTGTAGCTTCATGCAACATATTAGCTACGTCGTTAATTTCTTCGTCCGTATTTTGTAATAATGTAATTTTAAATAATTCTCGACGTTCCAACGCTTCATCAATTTGTTGGATAAAATTATCTGTGATTCCGTACTTGCCAACTTGAAAAATAGGTTCTAAATGATGAGCTTCTTTGCGTAAATAACGCTTTTGTTTACCTGTTAACATTTATTAATTCCTCCTTAAATCAAAGCTTTTCGCTTCACAACTTTAACACCTTTTGGTACCCAACCAGCTACAACTCCAGCTTGTTTAGCTGTTATCCAACCAAGACCTGAAAAAACGATATCTGTTTTATGCTCTACATGAAATTCAAATCGTTCCAGCGTTAGTGGTTTCTCTCCACTTTCAAAAATAGGTTGTAATAATTCACCTTGATGTTTTTGGTAAAAGGCATCTGCCCCGTCCAATTTAGTGCGATGGATATTTAAAGTATTAGCTAAATAAACAATAAATGAGCCTTTATCACCTTGCACATAATCAAAACGTGCTAAACCACCTAAAAATAATGTTTGTCCAGCATTTAGTTGATAACTTTTAGGCTTAATTTCTTTTTTAGGCATTGTTAATTTTAAAGCTTCTGGTTGTAAATAATGAGCCATTTGTTCCCTATGAATAATTCCTGGGGTATCAATAATATAATGCCCGTCATCTAGTGGGATTTCAATTAAATCAAGTGTTGTCCCAGGAAAATGTGATGTTGTAATTAAATTTTGCTCACCAATACTTTGATTAATAATTGCATTAATTAAAGTTGATTTACCAACATTAGTAACGCCTACAATATAAACATCGCGACCTTTGCGATATTTTTCGATTATTTTTAATAAACTATCAATATCATTTTTCTTTTTCGCACTTACTAATTTAATATCAACTGGTCGTAGGCCGATTTCGTGGCAGCGTTCTTTCATCCATTGAGTTAATTTACCCTCTTTTAAGGATTTAGGTAGCAAATCACGTTTATTACCTAAGATTAATAAATCATTATCCCCAATAAAACGCTGTAAACCATTAATTAAACTACCATTGAAATCAAAAATATCAATAACATTAATAATTAATGCATTTTGATTACGTAAATCTTGCATTAAACGTAAAAAGTCATCATCAGTTAATGAAACATCTTGAATTTCATTGTAGTGACGCAACCTAAAACAACGTTGACAATAAATATCAGCATCTTGTTCTTGTTGTTTTTGCAAAACACTGCTTGGTGTATATCCAATTTTATCTTTAGCTTCCGTTTGAATTGTTGCTCCACAACCAATACAATAAATTTGTTCTTTCATTAACGAATATTCTCCTCCCAATTTAGTGGTTCTTTTTTATTTAAAACTTTTTTTACATATTTTTCACGTGTTCGATTAAACCATGTTTTCCAAGAATCTGTTTCCACAAGCGGCTTAACTAAAATACTTCGTAATCCTGCAGTAGATGCTGCTTTAATATCTGTCATTAATTGATCACCTACCATAACAGTGGTAGCTGGATTGAGATTATATAACTCAAGAGCTTTTCTAATACCTCGTGTAAATGGTTTTTTAGCTTTTGCAATAAATGGGATATTTAATTCTTCCGCAGCTATTTTAACTCTATCAAAATTATTATTAGAAATAATAATAACTTTAATACCTGCTTCATTCATTGTTTTTAGCCATTGTCTTAATTCCCACGTTCCATATGGTTGATTCCAAGCAATAATTGTATTATCTAAGTCTGTTAAAATTGTTTGAATATTGTTTTGAGCTAAAATTTCGGGTGTTAAATTAGTAATTTTTGTAATTTGCCACGTTGGTCGGTATGACTCAAACATAATTCAATCTCCATTCTTGTATTTTACCTTCATTATAATCAATATTTTACGAAAGAAAAAGACTTGTTTCTGGATTTCAATTTTTTGTTCATTTTTGACTGAATTTGATTGTTTTTGATTGTTTTTTGTGCTATTCTAAATGCAAAGGAGTGATGGAAGTGCTTACAGAGGAACGCCAAGCTGCTATTTTACGTATTTTGGCTCAAAAACATATCGTAAAAAATAATGATTTAGCTTTAGAACTTAATACATCAATTTCAACTATTCGTCGCGATTTACAAGAATTAGAAGATGCCCATAAATTAATCCGAATTCACGGCGGTGCAAAATTATTAGATGCTGTCTTAGCAGAACCTAGTATGTCTGAAAAAACAAATCAACATCCCAAAGCTAAAACATTAATTGCTCAAGCTGCAGTTAAATACATCAAAGATGGTGATACTATTTTTTTAGATGCTGGTACGACAACTTTTGCAATGATTAATCATTTAGCCCATAAAAATATTACAGTCGTTACCAATTCGATTGGTCATGCTAAAGCATTATCTGATGCTAAAATCACTACTTATATTTTAGGTGGAATGATAAAAGAAACTACACAAGCTATAATCCAAGCTACAGCCAATGAACAACTAAAAGCACTTCATTTTGATTGTGCATTTTTAGGCACAAACACTATTCACTCCACTTTCGGTTATATGACTCCTGACTTGGAAGAAGCCAATATTAAAAAAATCGCTATTGAGCAAAGTCAAAAAAGTTATATTTTAGCTGATCATTCAAAATTTGAACATATAGCTTTTGCACAATTTGCTGACTTAGCTAAAGCCACAATTATTACTGACTATATTCCCACTGATTGTCAGGAATTATTCAACAATCAAACTACTATAAAGGAGATTAATAAATGATTTACACACTAACATTAAATCCATCAATTGATTATGTGATTAGCCTAGAACATCTGACTTTAGGTGAAGTTAATCGTTTAGATAGTGAAACTAAATTACCAGGTGGTAAAGGGATTAATGTTTCACGCATTTTAAATCGACTAAATATTCCAAATACAGCTGTTGGTTATTTAGGTGGTTTTACTGGCAAATTTATCGCTGATGAATTAGCTCAAGAAAATATTTCAACACACTTTATTAATGTCGATGGCGATACACGTATCAACGTTAAAATTAAAGCTGATACAGAAACCGAAATTAATGGTCAAGGTCCTATTATTAGTAAAGAGCAACAAGAAACCTTACTTAACTATTTAAGATCAACTTTGACTGAAGATGATGTCGTTGTTTTAGCTGGTAGTATGCCGAAAAGTTTGCCTGATAATTTTTATCAAACAATTATCGATATCATTAAAGAAAAACATGCTAATTTTGCAATCGACACAACAGGTCAAGCATTACTTAATAATTTACCAAACAAACCTTTAATCGTGAAACCAAATCACCATGAATTAGCTGAAATGTTTGATACAAAGTTTAATTCATTAGAAGATATTTTCCCATATGGTCAAAAATTATTACAACAAGGGGCGCAATATGCACTTGTATCAATGGCTGGAGATGGTGCTTTATTCTTTAATGGTGATGATATTTATTTAGCTAAGCCATTAAAAGGTACTGTTAAAAATTCTGTCGGCGCTGGTGACTCAATGATTGCTGGTTTTGTGGGCACAATCATTGAACAAAATGATCCCCTTAAGGCTTTTGCTATGGGTGTAGCCTGCGGAACCGCAACGGCTTTCTCAACAGATTTAGCTGACTTAGAAACAATTAATCATTATTTAGAACAAGTCGCAATTGAAAAATTAAACTAACTTAAGAAAGAGGAACTATCATGAAAATCACTGAATTATTATCAACTAATGCAATGATTCTTGATTTACAAGCAACATCAAAAAAAGAAGCTATCGATGAAATGGTTCAAAAATTATACGATAGTGGACGCATTAATAATATTGAAATGTTTAAGGAGGGCATTTTAAATCGTGAAGCGCAAACTTCAACTGGACTAGGCGACGGCATTGCAATGCCACACGCTAAAAATAAAGCTGTTGTGAAGCCAACTGTTTTATTTGCTAAAAGTAGTCAAGGTGTTAATTATGAAGCATTAGATGGCCAACCTGTTTATTTATTCTTCATGATTGCTGCCCCTGAGGGTGCTAACGATACACATTTACAAGCATTAGCTGCTTTATCTGGTTTATTAATGGATGCAAGTTTTACTCAAAAATTACGTACCGTTAAAACGCCTGAAGAAGTCATTGCTCTCTTTGATAATGAAGCTCAACATGAAAAACAAGAAGTTGAAATTGACAATGCTAATAATAACAATGGTGACTTTTTTGTTGCTGTTACTGCTTGTCCGACAGGAATTGCTCATACATATATGGCAGAAAAAGCATTATACCAAGCTGCTGAAGAATTGGGCGTTAACTTAAAAGTAGAAACAAATGGTTCAGATGGGGTTAAACATCGCTTAACAGATGAAGAAATTGAAAAAGCTAAGGCCGTTATTGTTGCTGCGGATAAAAAAGTTGAAATGGCTCGTTTTGATGGCAAACCATTATTAGAAAGACCTGTTTCAGATGGTGTCCGTAAAGCTGATGAATTATTAAAAGAAGCTATGGCAGGTAAAGCTCCAATTTATCATGCTAATACGAACGACACATCAGCACAGGACGACACCCAAGAGCAAAAATCAATTTGGCAAACAATTTATAAACATTTAATGAACGGTGTTTCAAACATGCTTCCATTTATTATTGGTGGCGGTATCATGATGGCACTATCGTTCTTAATCGACCAATCATTGGGTGTGCCAAAAAGTCACTTAGCTGATTTAGGTCATTATCATGTTTCAGCACAATACTTCAACGAAATTGGTAATGCTGCTTTCGCATTTATGTTACCTGTTTTAGCTGGTTTTATCGCTTCAAGTATTGCTGATCGTCCTGGCTTGGTTGCTGGTTTTGTTGCTGGTTCTTTAGCTAATACCGGCGGAGCTGGTTTCTTAGGCGCTTTAGTCGCTGGTTTTGCAGCTGGTTATATTGTTAATGGCTTAAAATGGGTATTCCAAAAATTACCTGCCTCATTAGCTGGAATCAGAACAATTTTACTATATCCTTTATTTGGTGTAATGGTGGCTGGTTTTGCAACATTATTGCTAAACATTCCGATGAAAGCTATTAATGTTGGTTTAAATAACTTCTTAGAAAGTATGAATGGAACAAGTGCTATTTTACTAGGAATGTTATTAGCTGCTATGATGGCCTTTGACTTAGGCGGTCCTGTCAATAAAGCTGCTTATGTATTTGCAACAGGTACTTTAACAGCATCAGCTATGACACATCATGGTTCAATCGTTATGGCTGCTACAATGGCTGGCGGTATGGTTCCACCACTTGCAATTTTCTTTGCATCACTATTCTTTAAAAATAAATTTAATAAAGAAGACCGTGATGCTGGTTTATCAAATATCGTTATGGGCTTATCATTTGTCACAGAAGGTGCTATTCCATTTGCAGCAGCAGATCCATTCCGTGCTATTCCAAGTTTCGTCATTGGTTCAGCAATCGCTGGTGGTTTAGTTGGATTATCAGCAATTAAATTAATGGCTCCACACGGTGGTATATTTGTGATTATGCTATCAACTAATCCATTATTATATTTATTGTATATTTTAATTGGTTCTTTAATCGGTGGTATTATTTTCGGTTTATTAAAAACTAAACAAAATTAATTTCGACTAAATATCCTAGTTTATCAATTAAACTAGGATATTTTATTTATTATTAAACTGTTTAAATATCTATATTGTATTTATTTTTTCACAATGCTATACTATGATTAGCTCCCATATTTATAAATTCATATAATGTCTCTTTAATATTTCATTTTATAATAAAACGGAGTTTTTTTAAGCATCTTGTTTAGGGAGTCAGATAATAAGCTGATTCTTTGCTTACAAAAAAACAGTTCTTGGAAACCAAGAACTGTTTTTCTTTTATATAATAACTTATGGACGAATACGATGTAACATACGTGGGAATGGTGATGCTTCACGAATATGTTCATTTCCTGAAATCCAAGTAACCACACGTTCTAAACCTAAACCAAAACCACTATGTGGTACACTACCATATTTACGTAAGTCTAAATACCAGCTATATTCTTCTTCAGATAAACCAAATTTTTGAATATTTTCAAGTAAAACTTCATAATTTGTCTCACGTTCACTACCGCCAATGATTTCACCATATCCTTCAGGCGCAATCAAATCTGCGCAAATCACTACATCATCACGACCCTCAGCTAATGGCATATAAAATGGTTTAATGTCTTTTGGATAATTTGTAATAAATACAGGTTTTTCAAATGAGTTAGCAATAAATGTTTCGTGTGGTGAGCCGAAATCATCTCCCCATTTAATATCATCAAATCCATTTTCATTTAATAACTTAATTGCTTCATCATAGCTAATACGTGGATAAGGCAACTCTGTATATTTTTTCAAAACTTCAGTGTCTCGTTCTAAGACATCTAAAGCATAAGCACAGTTATCTAAAACACTCTGTACTAAATATGCAACATATTCTTCTTGGACTTTTAAACTTTCTTCTTGATGAGTAAATGCCATTTCAGGCTCAATCATCCAAAACTCTGTCAAATGTCTACGTGTTTTAGATTTTTCAGCACGGAAAGTAGGACCAAATGTAAATACTTTTCCAAATGCCATAGCAGCAGCTTCAGCATATAATTGTCCACTTTGTGATAAGTATGCTGGTTGACCAAAATAATCTGTTTCAAATAATTCTGTTGTGCCTTCAGGGGCAGAACCTGTTAAAATCGGTGGATCAATTTTAATGAAACCACGATTATTGAAAAATTCATATGTAGCACGGATAATTTCGTTACGTACTTGCATAATGGCATGTTGTTTTGATGAACGTAACCATAAATGACGATGATCCATTAAGAAATCAGTACCATGCTCTTTTGGTGTAATTGGATATTCGGCACTATCACCAACAACTTTTAATGATTGGATTTGAATTTCATATCCAAATTTTGAGCGTGTATCTTCATGAATTTCACCAATGATTTCCACCGCTGTTTCTTGGGCTAAGTTTTTAATTTGATTAAATGCTTCTTCGCCCACTTCATTTTTTAGTACAATACCTTGGAAAAAGGCGCTACCATCACGTAATTGTAAAAAAGCAATTTTTCCACTTGAACGTTTATTTGCAACCCAAGCATTAATTTGGACTTGTTTATCAACGTAATGTTTTGAATCAATAATCTGAATTATATCCATTATTTAATACCTACCTTAAAAATTTTCAACTTTATGAACGACATTACCATCTTTAAATGATAATAAATAATAACTAATTTGCTCGTCACTATTTTCAATTGTTACTTCCCAAATTGGTTGATTTTTATAATAACCAAATTCAACTTTAGTAATTTTTTCAGGATGAAATTCTTCTTGAACTTTTTTACGAGCATCATTTTCAGTAATTCCATTATTTTGATTTTGAATAATGATTTTACCATCTTTTTTAGGCACCGTTACTAATACTTTTTGTGCCTTGTCATTTGTTCCTGTAACAGTATAATAAGTACTACTGCCATTATATAAATAAAAATTATTAACTGTCTCTAGATGAGCATATTTTTGAGCTAGTTTCGTCACTTCTTTTTGAGTTTTACGAACTTGCGCACTAGCACGATAGAAAAAAGCACATAAAAGACTAACTAACAAAAGTAATATAATCAGAATACGTATTATTAGCTTTTTAAACTTCATACCTACTCTCCTAACTACATTTATTTAATTATATCAAACTTTCAAAAAAAGATATATAAGTTATTTACTCAAATCTGTTAAACATTGCTTGAAATTCGTTTCTACAATGTTAATTTGTTTCGGAAAAGCACGCTGAATTTTTTTAGCATACGAACTTGTCACAAATCGCTTATCTAAAATAATAAGTTGCCCTTGATCATCTGGATTGCGATACAAGCGTCCAAATCCTTGCCGTAATTTCATCATTGTTCGAGGTAAAGCATCATCAAAAAATGGTTGCTTTCCTATCTCTTGTAAATATTGGGTTTTATACTGTTGAAAAGCTTCAAATGGTGGTCTAAATGGTAATTTAGCTATGACGACAGTATTCAAACTATTTCCTGCCAAATCTATCCCTTCCCAAAACATATCTGTTCCAAGTAAAATAGCATTTTCCGCTTTCTCAAATTGTTTTAAATTACGCCATTTTGATCCAGTTTGGTCTTGAGCAAGTAATGTTATTTTATCTCCATGAAGCTGACCTTCAACTAATTGATAAACTAATTGTAGTTGTTCATGTGAAGTTAATAAGCATAAAATTTTATTTGTCTTAGGATGTTGGACTAATTGAACTAATAAATTCGATAATTGCTTTTCATCATACCATTTAGAATTATTTTTTTGGTCAGTTAACACATAAATTTGACCATGATAATGACCGTTATCTTCGATTTGTTGGACTTTTAATGTCGATAATTGCAATGTTTGCTGAAAATAATCTGCTTTACCATCTACCAACAATGTACTACTTAAGAAAAAACATTTTTTAAATTTTTGATACCAATATTGTTGTTCCAAATTACGATGATAAATATCTAGTAAGTTAAAAGAAACTTGCGTGCCACTAAACTGTAATTCACGATAAATATGTTTTTCTTTTGTTGTTAAATATAAATAAAATCGATCAATAAATATTTGCAAATTCATAATTAAGCTATTGGCATAAGTGCTTAATTTTTGTTGCAACAAATGTTGTAATGTTTTAGTGACCGTTTGGGTCAATTGCTTTAAATGTTCTCTTAAATCATTTTCGGCTTTTGACATTTGCTTAAATGATGGCGTCACTTGATAATTTTCTTCTTGTTCTTTCTTGTATTTGCAATATACCAACTGTTGATATTCACATAAAAGTTCACTATATTTATTTAAATAAAATTCTTCGGTTGGTAAATCTAAATTAAGTTTATTAAACTCCTTACGTAATTGCCGTAATTGTTGCTTAAATTTAGGAACAAATAATTGAATTGTAGCTGATGCTTGAAATAACTCACTAAATTGATGAGCTTCATCAATTAATAAATAATTAGTACTAGGAAGTTGCATTTGATTACGATATTGTTCAGCATTTAAAAAAGCATGATTAACAATTAAAACTGAACTTCGTTGTATTCTAGCTTTTAAGCGTCGCAAAAAATCATATTTTTGCATTTTTGTAGATTTGGCTTCTAAATTTAATTGCTTAGCACCTATTTTTTGTAAATAAGGTAAATTATAATTGGCACTAATTTCATCCAAATCTCCAGTCTCTGTCTCAAGTAACCAAACTAAAATCTTCATTTGCCACAAACGATCTGTATAACCTAACTTAGCATCATTTAATGTTTGACTAAAATGTTGCAAATCTAAATAATGATAGTTAGCTTTGACAATAGTCGCTGTTAGTTTTTGTTGCGGACGCCAAGAATTATAATTAGCTATCTCTTTTAATAATTGCTGTTGTAAAACTAATGAACTCGTACTAATTATTAACGGATGCTTGGGACTAATTGCATCAGCAAATGCTGTTAAATAAGCTAAAGTTTTTCCCATACCAGTAGGTGCTTCTAATAAAATATTTTTCTCATTACTTGTTAAATCAGCTTGAATTAAATTAACTAATTCCTGTTGTTTTGGTCGTAAATTTTTGATTTCTTTAGTCGGTTCTTCATCTACGCTTGTTAAACTTTTTCGTAAAACAAGATTTTGCAAAACAACAAACTGATCATCTTTGGACTGCGGCATTTGTTTACGCAATTGTTTTAAATATTGTCGTGTCTGAGCTGTCAATAAAGAACCACGCTGAATAATTTTATCTAACGTTAATTTTGGTAAAGTTAAGATTTTTTGTGTTAAACGAATAAATAATTCAGCGGTAACATAAGCATCACTATCAGCTTGATGTGGACGATTATGATAAAACTGAAAATATTCAGCTAAATCTGTTAATTTATAACTATCTAGTGTAGGATATAAAATTTGGCTTAATTCTACTGTATCAATAGCAGGAATTGTTAATGGTTGCTGCCCAATCTCAGCAAAACGTGCATTTAAAAAATTAAAATCAAAATTGACATTATGTGCGACAAAAATGCAATCTTTAAGCTTTTGATAAATATTACCAGCAACTTCCTCAAATAAAGGAGCATCTTTGACATCTTGATCATAAATTCCTGTTAAGTCACTAATGTGTTCACTAATCGGCTCTAAGGGATTAATATTTAAAGCATACGAACCAATAATTTGTTGATTTTGGACAAAAATACAACCAAATTGAATTAATTTTCCATTTGCAAGACTCGAACTTGTCGTCTCTAAATCAACAATTGCATAAATGGGTTCTTCCATTTTTTTCACCTTTCCCTTTATCATTAGCCTCATTATAGCAATGATTAAACTCTTGATTCAACTAAAGATTGTTATTCATTTATGCTTAACTTTTTCGGCACAAAAATTGATGGTTGTTGATTAACAAAATGCACACAATAAGCAACAACTGCAAAAGGTAATAAATAACTAATATTAAAAAAAGTAATTCCCATCACAATACTTGTTAAAGGTGCTTTACTTAAAACTGTTAAGACACCAACCATCATCATTCCTGCTAAATAACTAGCAGAACTTGGATATATGTAAGCTAAGCTAGCACCAAAAGCTAAACTAATATCAATCGCAGGTGTAATCATACCACCTTGAAAGCGACTACTTAAACAAAACATTGTAAGAAGTAATTTCCAAAAAAATGCAAAAAAACTAATCTGTCCTGCTACAGCTAGTGTTTGCATTTGCGAACTAACACCTAAATAGGAAGTATTATGTAAAACAACTACTAAAATCAATACTAAAAAACTATTTAACACTAACCACCAGGCTGCACTTATTTGTAAAGACACTCGTACTTGCGACCATTTAGCCAAACAAATACGAAATAATAATCCAAGTGATAAACTCAAAATAACGACTATAGGAATAGCTAATCCCGTTTTTGTGGTCAAATGAAATAGTGGAACTTGAAATTTAGGATACGGTACTTTAAAAATCACACCACATATATAAATTAACAAACATGTTACACAAGCTGTATAAATTAAACCTTTATCTTTAACTTTCCAATGTTGTCGCTCAAAATATAATACAATCGCTGCTAACGGCACGCCAAAAGTCCCGGCCAAAGCTGCTGCCATCGCTATATAATATAATTGATTAATATACCATGTATTTTTTTTATCTTGATTAGCAATAATTTCTACAACATCTTCTGACATTCGATTAGCTGTATTTTCACGCCCGATAGAAGCTCCTACTAAATGACTAAAAATCGTACCTGTAGTAGTGATAACTAATCGTTTAAAACTAAGTGCTGTTGTTACACGTTCATCGATGAGACGATCAGTATGAATTTGATATTTATCATAAAGACGTAAGAAAAAAACACCAACAATAGGCAAAAAGAAAATAATCCATAAATGACTCGTCCGAATTTTTTCCATAATAGTAATTGAATTTAAATATAAGGCAATTAAAACACCTAAAATTAGTCCTAATTTCAAACTTAATACTGTATAATCGAAAATAACTTTGATTTTTTTCACAAATGATATTCCCTTCCTCATACAATCTCAACATTATTATATCGCTTTTTATAATTCAACGTAAGAACAAAGCAAAAAAGAAATAGCTAATTTAGCTTTTATTCCAAATTAACTACTTCTTTGTTTTGAAATTATAATTCAACTTCTACGATTTGGTTAATATCTAATAACACTAAATATGCTTTTTTAATTTGATGATCAGCTTGCAAGGCTGTTTTATACAACCGTAATTGTCCAGTGTATTGTTGTTTCATTTGTTCAATAAATTCATTATATGTTTGCCCTTTTTTAATTAAATTCGTTTTATAATCAATTAAAATCGTCTCTTCGGGTAGAGAAATATAAGCATCAATAATTCCGTGTACTAAAATATCATCACTTGCTGTCATATCATTAAATAGATGATTAGCCGGTAATAACATCGAAAATGGTTGCTCACGATGAACATTTGAAGCTTCAGCTAGCATTAACTGACCTAAGTTAGTTTTGAAAAAATCAATAATTTTCTCTAAAGGTAACTGCCCTGCTCGTTTCACATCCCACTCTCGAACTGCTAATTCCCATAACCTTTCATATGTTGGTTCAACATCTAAATTTAAAATTTGTAAAAGTCTATGTACCATTTGGCCACGCTCGGTAGGTGATAAATGTTCTTTTTGTTGCTGCACAAATTTTGGTTTAGTAAATTGCAGATTATGGTAACGATTCGGTGCTACAGTACGTTCCGATAATTCGACAATGATTGGATCTGCAAAAGCTTGCTTGATTTCTGAAACCGCTTGATAACTAGCATGCGTTGTCGCTTTTTGATATGGATATTGATACGCAAACATTTGTAAAATTTGTTGGATTTCCGATTTCGTTAATTTTTGCCCGGCTAAACTCATTTGTTGTTCTTCTAGGACTTTGTTTTTCAAATTTTCCTCTTTCAACCAACATAATTCAACATGATTGAATAATTGCAATCTTTGAAGACGTGCAGCTGCCTCATCATTTAAGTTAATTGGGCTTAAATTATCTTCATATATATCTAGAGATTGGACTTGATTATAAAATTCTGGATGCCTAATCAAAGTTAGTCCCAACCAATCTTGCATTTTTTTATTTAATTTACCATCTCTTGGACTTAAATGTTGTTTATTTTGTAAAACTAATTGGTCATTAGCTAAATTTAATAACCATGATTCAATATGTGTTTTTTCACTTACTTGGCACATTAAAAATACTTGTTTTTTCGCACGCGTTAATGCCACATATAACACACGCATATTTTCAGCATATTTTTGTAATTGTAATTGTTGCTTTAAAATTTGATAAATTTTTGTTTCTTTTTTTACTAAATCAGGTAATGTCATTTCATTTTCTTGTATAGTATGATATTTCATCCCAAATGGAATTTTCGAAACTTCTTCTACAACATTACATAAAATATTATCCGTTTCGTTTTTTTCGCTCTTATTTAAGCCTAAAACAAAAACATAATCAAACTCTAAACCTTTACTTTTATGAATTGTCATTAATTGCACAGCATTTTCAGTTGTTTGCACAACTGCTTCATTTAAGTCTTCATCATTACGTAAACTTGTGTTAATCATTTTAACAAATGTTGCTAAATCATTTTCGACTTGTTCATTAAATTTAATAGCATATTGATATAAAGCTTTTAAATTAGCTTGTCGTTGTAAACCATTATCTAACCCCGCAACATAGTCAAAATATTTTGTCTGTTCATAAAGATACCAAATAACTTCTGATAATTCATAAAAGCGACGTTTTTGCCTAAAATCATCCAATTGGCTTATAAATTGCTTAATTTTTAGTTCCCATGGTGTGAGTGAATCTTTTTTTTGACTAATAACACACAAGACATCATAATAATCTAATTTTTTTTCGTCCGTATCCAAATCAAGCAACATTTTACGTAAATTAACAAATTCAGGTTCTGTTAAACCGACTATAAATGAACGTAAAATTGCTAATAAAGGAATATCTTGATGTGGATTATCAATGATATTTAATAATGCCAAAATTGTTTGAATTTCAGTTGTTTTAAAATAATTATTAACATCTGAAATTTGTAGTGGAATTTGATGCTTAACAAAATGTTCCTTAATTTTTAAATTATCACTTTTATTTTTGACAAGCATAGCAATTTGTCTATACTCTACTCCTGATTCGACTAATGCTTGAATTTGATCAATCACCATCTCCACCTGGCCATCAATTTTGTCCATTTCAGCTTGTGTCAATTGGTCAAATACACAAATTTTCGTTGGTAAAATATCATCTTGCTGCGCCTTGGTTCCTGCTTTTAACTCTGATAACTCATCATAAGTAAATTGTCCATACGTTTCATCCATTAATTGGGCAAAAATATAGTTGGTAAAATTTAATACATTACTTTGCGAACGAAAATTTTCTTGTAAAACAATTAAATGCCCATCTTGTTCTTGTGCATATTGCTCATAACGTTGCTTAAATAACATTGGATTTGCTTTACGAAAACCATAAATTGATTGTTTAATATCTCCTACCATGAATAAATTATTACCACGGCTAATTTGCGCCAAAATGGCATCTTGTAAAGCATTATTATCTTGATATTCATCAATCATAATTTCTGCAAAACGTTGTTTGTAAAATTCAGCTACTGGATAACTATCATTAATTTTCAATGTCAAAATTTGATAAGCCAGATGTTCGATATCGCTAAATTCAAACACAGCATGTTGCTTTTTAATTTGTAAATATTCATGATAGTATGCAATGGCCAATTCACTCAATTGATTAATATACGGTAGTAATTCTTGACATGTTTGGCAAAATTCTTCGGGTGTTTCATTAAAATCTTGTTTTAACATAGCCAGTAAATTAAAATCTAAAAATGGATATTTAGCTTGATATTTTTCAACCCATGCTAAATTTTTAGCGCCACTTGGTTTTTTTAATTTTGTAATAGCTAAACTAAGTTCCGTCCAATTTTGCTTTTGATAAGCATAATATAAGTCATGATATTTAGCTAAACTTTCATAAGCTTTAGGTGTTAATTCTTTATTTTCTACAGCTTCATCAAGCTCTGTCATCAAACATAAACTTTCAAAAAATGATTGCCATTTAGGTAAAATATAAGTTTGAATAGCAAAATTAGTTTGATAAGCTAAATTATAATTTTGTTGCTTAAGCGCCTGTTGATCTAACAAATATGCTTTCTGCAGATTGTTTAAATAATTAATAGGATCAGCTTGCGTACTAGCTTCTTGAATTAATTTATTTAAAATTTCTAAGAGCGCTTCATCATTGTTATTAGTTGTAAACTGATCTACAAATTGATAAAACCAAGTATCATTTAAATCATTAGCCTTTTCATAATACTGATTCATTACATGATTAAAAGCTTGTTTTTGTAAAATAACTTTTTCGTAATTTAAATTATCTGATAAAATGCGATAATTAGGACTTAAATCTGGTAAAAAATAATAATATTCTTGCACTATTTTTTGACAAAATGCATCAATTGTTGTAATTAACGCGCTACTTAATAAATGTAGTTGTTTTTGAAAATGTTGCCCTAATTCATGATTTTGTTGCTCCGTTAGAGTTTCAATTTCAGCCCGAATTTCTTTTTCAATTCGTTCTCGCATTTCGCGAGCTGCTTTTTTCGTAAATGTTAAAATTAATAATTCATCAATATTAATTCCTTGACGTAATTTAGCTAGAACGCGTTGTGTCAAAACATATGTTTTACCTGATCCTGCAGAAGCTGATACTAAAATATTAGTTCCTTCAGCATAAATAGCTTCCCATTGCGCATCTGTTTCCGTTCGATAACTAGGTTTACTCGGAATCTTCATTATTTTCCTCCTCCGCAATTAATTTAAAGAAGTAATCACGTTTATTTTCTCTTCCTGTAGGCGTTTGAATTGTACGATAATTATTTTCTTGCAATAATGGATCAAACTGACAAATACTTCTAAACGGGCATGTTTGACAAATTTCAGGTGAACATGGATTTAAGTTTACTTTACCTTGATATAATTGATTACCCGCATTCCGATATAATTTTTCATTATATTGCAAAATTAATTGTAAATCATCACTACTAACAACTTTTGTCTCAGCTTTACTATAAGTTCCACTTTTCGTTACCTTAATTTTATTAATCTCAGCTAAATCTAATTCGACCTGTTCTGTTTTTTGCAATTCTGCCAAATAATCAGTGCTATAAATGCCATCAAGAGCCATTTGACTTAATTTTTTCTCTAATTTATCCAATTTAGGATAATTAATATGTTGATAGCCTGCACCACCTAAATGATATTTACTTGCTGATGGTAAATTTTGTTGCAAGGCTAATAAATATGTTGGCAACTGCAATAATAGACCATTATAAAAATCCATCCAATTAAATGACTTATTACCCGATTTATAATCAACAACTGTTAAATAATCATCTAAAATATCAATGCGGTCAATTTTACCACGAATTTTTAATTTTTTATCGTCTTGTAGGTCAATTTGGACTGGTTTTAACGAATCTTGTTCAAAATAACCAAATGATTGCTCAGTTTTAGCAATATGCCAATTTGCATTATATTTTGTTTGTTGTTGAATAACTTGCGCTGTTTTCAAAATGATTTGTTGTAATTTATATCTTAAATAATAAATTTTAGCTGATTTAACTTTTTTAAATGTATAATCATATTCATCTAAAACTTCATTTGTTACTTGTTGAATAATTTGTTGCCATTCAGCTTCAGTTGCCAAATGAATTAATTTTTTATTTTTGGCTAAAAGTCGCTTCATACTTTCATCAAAAATTTGATGATACATCGTTCCTAAAACTGAACTTTCATTTTCATTAAAAATTTTACGCTCTTTAATAGATAATTGTTTTTCTAAAAAATAACGATATTGACACGCATAAAAAACCTCAATTGCGGAAGCTGAAGTTAAAATAGTTGGTTTTGGATATAACATCTGAACTTCCGTCGCTGTTAAATCTAATGGTAAATTTCTCGCATCAAGACTCGATAATAATTTGATTTCACTTGGAGTTAAAACTAATGCATCTATAATTTGTTTTAACCAAACAGGTAATTTACATTCTTGATTTTGAGCTAATCTAGCGACTAATAAATATAAAGCGATAGTTTGTTCTCTATTATTTAAATAATTAATTGCAGTACTATGTTCATTAGGTATTAATGGTAATCTTTTAAAAGGTAAACCTGAATATTGTGGTTTATGTAAAAAACGTAAATATGGTGAAATTTGGTTTTGCTCACTTTGATCTACATCTGTTTGTAAACTATAACTAAAATAAATTTTGTCTGTAGCTGACAAACTTGCTAAATAAGCAAAGAAAAGCTCATTTTTTTGCTTATAATGAGTGTCGCCTAATAAATACAAATCTTCAGTTTGTGTTTGTAAATATGCTTCTAGTTTTTGTCGCTCTAAATCTGTCAACAAAGTTTTGTTTTCTTGTAATTGTGGTAAATGATGGTCATCCGCTCCTAAAACAAACGTTATTTTACGCTTAACTGTTGACTGACGTACAATATTTGTCACTTCAATTTCATCTAAAGTCGCAGGAATTTGACTATACTTTGAACTTTTTAATGCCGAAAATAATAAGTCCATAAATAACTTTAAATCTTGGTTCTGATGTTGGATTGGCTTTTCACCAAGTAAATTCACAAATTCATCAAATAAATCCATTAATGTATGCCAAACTTGTTCATGTCGTTTGGCATGCTCTAAACGTCCTTCAGCGATATCTTTTTCTACTAAATCACTTAAATGATTTGTCACTTGTAATTGTTCAAAAAAAGACATAATCGCTAGTACATAATCTTGATAAACTTGGACTGTTTCGAAAGCTTGTATTAATGGTTGAAATAACTGTTGGAATTGTTGTTGATATTTTTGAACTAAACGTACTCTTTTATCATCATCATCTAGCAATAAAACTTTTGCTTTCAAAAAATTTTGCCATGTTGGGACATAACTAATTAACGTATTTTCTAATTGATCAATTTCAGCTATATATTCAGCAAACGTTAAATCATTGGGTTTATACATATATGTCTTTAAAAATTTTAAAACATCCTCATATTGAAAATTATTATTCACTAATTTAAAAATTTGCTTCAACATAATAATTAAAGGATGACTTGTCATTGGCTGTAATTCATTAATATGATAAGCAATATTATATTTTTGGAAAATAGGCCCCAATTCCGTTTGATATTTTTCTAAATCACGCGTTAAAATTTGAATATCTTGATAACGATACTTACCACTAGCAATTAAATGTTGAATTTGCCCAGCAATATAATTAATTTCATGATATGTATCAACTGTTTGGACAACACACACATCTTCTTGCTTAGCTAAGCCATTAAATTCAACTTGTTGTTTTTCAAAGACTGATAAATAAGCTTGATTTAATATTTGGAGATTTGGTTTTACTTCTTTTGCTTCTAAAATAATATTCTTTTCAGTTTTTAACGGTAATAAATGATAATATGTTTGATATGTAGCATGAAATAATTCCGTTTTTGATTGCTGTAATACAGCTGGATCAATAACTAAATCGACCATGACCGAAGGCGCTTTAGCCGCTAATAATTCAATAATAGTCTGCTCTTTAGCTTGGAAATAATGAAAACCGGTAAAAATAAATCGAATGTTGCTTAAATCAAGCAAATCATCTTGTAATACTTGCTCGACTTCATCTAAATATGAAAATTCACCATAATTATATTTTTTCATTTTCTCAGCAAACATTTGATATAAAATAATAAAATCACTTAATTTACGTACTTCTAAATTTGTTAACTGTAATTTTTTTAACTTTTTGCTATATTCACCAAATGTTATTTCTTGTTTTTGGAGTTTTTCATTTAAACTTTGGATCTGTCTTTGTAAGTCAACATCTTGAATTTGAGTTTGCAAATAATTAGTTAATAATTCGCCCGTTAACCCTGACATTAAAAACTCTTCAAATAATTGACCTAAACTATCTAAAAAGCCAACTTTATTTAACTCATAGTAAAATGTTTGTAATTCATCGCGATATTCAAAAATCAAATCATATAATAATAAATTAATACCTAAGCGTGTAATTTTGGGTTGCTCTTTATAATTTATTTTTTGTAACAAATACCAAGCTAACCGACTAAAACTTAAAATTTGTACATTCAATTTAGCAAATACTTGATCTTCATCAAGATTTTGCATTTTTTTAAGTTCTTTTAATAACTGTACTTCTAGTTCAAATTTCATATGGTTAGGAACAATAAAAAAAACATCCCGCTTTTGATCTTGTTTCAACCATTCATGTGCATAATAACTAACAGCTTTTTGATGACTATAACTCGCATCACCTAAAATAAATTGAAAACTCATCTTCAACCTCACTTATT
>X398_Eurasian_Reed_Warbler__coassemble_296_pt1 | contig 24997 bp, 25 predicted proteins | sample X398_Eurasian_Reed_Warbler__metabat2_low_PE_002 | metagenome-assembled genome bin X398_Eurasian_Reed_Warbler
GTTGTGTTGTGTTGTGTTGTGTTGTGTTGTGTTGTGTTGTGTTGTGTTGTGTTGTCACCTTTATAACCTCCGTTATTTAAATAATATATAAATTATTATACTTCGTTATTTAAATAATTGATATATATTCTAGCTAGTTTAATAGTATAAATTATTTTTCTAGATGATTATAAATACAAAAAAGCTAAATTCTACATCATATAGAATTTAGCTTTTCATTATAAAAATTATATTAACTAAAATACCAATCAAATACTAACTTTCAAACTTAAAAAGTAACAATCAAAACTACAAACAATATTAACCATGTCTATCATCTAAGTCTATTACTAATTCCCCACCTAAAACAATCCTTTAATCTCACCGTCAATAATGTCAATATCTAATGCGGCTGGATGTTTTGGAAGCCCTGGCATAGTCATGACATTACCAGCTAAAGCCACAACAAAGCCAGCACCTAATTTAGGAATTAACTTCCGAATTGTAATTGTAAATTCAGTTGGTCGCCCTAATTTACTTGCATCATCAGATAAAGAAACTGGCGTTTTTGCCACACAAACTGGCAATTTATGCCAACCATTCGCTTTCAACAACTCATAATCTTTTTTCGCTTCTGGTGTTAGTTCAACTCTCACACCACCATAAATATCCGTTGTTAATTGATGAAGGGCATCTAATACATCAATATTTTCATATAATGGTTTGAAATTACTTGGTTGTTCCGCTAAACGAACGACTTCTTTGGCTAATTCTAAACCACCTCGACCACCATCAGCCCATACAGTCACAGGTACTGCTTTGACTTGATATTCTGCACATAAATCAATAATTAATTGTAATTCTTCATCAATATCAGTCGTAAATTTATTAATTGCCACAACTGTTGGAATATTATAATGCTGCATATTTTCCAAGTGTTTAGCTAAATTAGCAAAACCCGCACGTACAGCTTCTAAATTTGGTTGTAATAACTGATCTTTAGATACTCCCGCGTTTAATTTTAAAGCTTTTGTTGTTGCTACAACTACTGCTACATTTGGTTTTGTTTCTAAGCTATGTGAAACAATATCAAAAAACTTCTCACCGCCAAGATCACTACCAAATCCAGCTTCGGTAATAGCATAATCAGCAAAATTCAATGCTGCATTTGTCGCAATCACACTATTACAGCCATGCGCAATATTAGCAAATGGACCACCATGAATTAATGCTGGTGTACCTTCTAATGTTTGGACTAAATTTGGTTTAATGGCATCTTTTAATAAAACCGTTAAAACACCTGCACAACCTAAATCATTAACTGAAACAGGCTGGTTATCATAAGTATAAGCAACAATAATTTGTCCAAGACGTTCTTTTAAGTTTTCGATTGATGTTGCTAAACATAAAACAGCCATAATTTCACTAGCTACAGTAATATCAAAACCATCTTCACGTGGAACTCCGTTTTTATCACCACCAAGACCAACAACTACATTACGCAGTTCACGGTCATTCATATCTAAAACACGTTTCCACTGAACTTTACGATTATCAATCTTTAATTCATTACCTTGAAAAATATGGTTATCAATAATTGCTGCTAAAGCATTATTAGCTGTCGTGATAGCATGAATATCACCTGTAAAATGCAGATTAATATCAGCCATCGGAATGACTTGACTGTAGCCACCACCAGTTGCCCCTCCTTTAATCCCCATCACAGGTCCTAATGAAGGTTCACGTAAAGCAAGCATTGCCTTTTGATCTAACTGATTTAAAGCATCAGCTAGACCGATCGAAACTGTTGATTTACCTTCACCGGCAGCAGTCGGATTAATCGCTGTCACAAGAACTAATTTCCCTTTTTGCTCTTTATGATGCTGCTTAATAACCTCTAAAGGAATCTTCGCTTTATCATGGCCATATGGCTCAATTTCCTTAGCATCTAAACCAATTTTAGTAGCAATATCTGCAATATTTTGTGGTGTGACAGACATAGCAATTTCGATATCTGTTTTCATATTAATCCTCCTTATAGCAAGCCAATACGATGGAAAATTTCATCGACTTTGCGAATATGATAGTGATAATCAAAAGCATCATCTAAATCTGCTTGATTTAGATAGATCATAATTGTTTTATCTGCTTCTAATAATGGACGGAAAGCAACTTTTTCATCCCAAGCAATTGCCGTTTTTGGCTGAACTAAATCATATGCCTCTTCGCGTGTTAACCCTTTATCAATTAATTTTAGCATCACACGTTGACTATAAATTAATCCATATGTTTCATCCATATTTTTCTTCATACGATCTTCAAAAATAACTAAATTATCAACGATACGCCCAAAACGATTTAACATATAATCAATTAAAATCGTTGTATCTGGCATAATAATACGTTCAGCTGATGAGTGTGAAATATCTCGTTCATGCCATAATGAAATATTTTCATATGCTGTTACTACATGACCACGAATAACACGTGCTAAACCAGCCATGTTTTCTGAACCAATAGGATTACGTTTATGCGGCATAGCAGATGAGCCTTTTTGATTTTTGGCAAAATATTCTTCAACTTCATGTGTTTCTGATTTTTGTAAACCACGAATTTCTGTCGCAAAACGTTCAATACTTGTAGCAATTAAAGCTAATATACTAATGTATTCAGCATGTAAATCACGTGGCAAAACTTGTGTTGAAATTTCTTGAGCACGAATACCTAATTTATCACAAACATATTTTTCAATTTCAGGTGAAATATTAGCAAAAGTTCCGACTGCACCACTAATTTTACCAGCTTCAATACCACGTGCAGCATGTTCAAAACGCTCAATATTACGCTTCATTTCTGAATACCACGTTGCGATTTTTAACCCAAATGTTGTCGGCTCAGCATGCACACCATGCGTACGTCCCATACAAACAGTATCTTTATATTTTAAAGCTTTTTGTTTTAAAATTTCTAAAAAATGTGCTAAATCTTGTCGAATAATATCATTAGCTTGTTTATATAAGTAGCCATAAGCCGTATCAACAACATCTGTACTTGTTAAACCATAATGAATCCACTTACTTTCATCACCTAATGTTTCTGATACTGCACGAGTAAAGGCTACGACATCATGATGAGTTTGTTGTTCAATTTCTAAAATGCGATTAATATCAAATGAGGCATGGTCACGAATTTTTTGGACATCTTCTTTAGGAATCTCTCCTAACTCTGCCCAAGCCTCTGCAGCCAAAATCTCAACTTCTAACCATGCTTTATATTTATTTTCATCGCTCCAAATACGGGCCATTTCTGGTCGACTATAACGATCTATCATCTTCCTGTTCCCCTTTATTTTAAAGTCAATTTTAGTATAGCATATCGTATGAACGAAAAGATATTAATCAACAAAAAAAGCCCTTGCAAGCAAGGACTTTTTCGGATTTAATTAAGCTTCTACTGGGTATACAGAAACTTGTTTTTTATCGCGGCCTTTACGTTCAAATTTAACGATACCATCTGCAACAGCAAATAATGTATCATCGCCACCTTTACGAACGTTTGTACCTGGATAAATTTTAGTACCACGTTGACGGTATAAAATTGAACCAGCTGAAACCATTTGACCATCAGCACGTTTAGCACCTAGACGTTTAGCTTCTGAGTCACGTCCGTTAGATGTAGAACCGCCACCTTTTTTGTGCGCGAATAATTGTAAATTAAAATTCATTAACATATCAAAGGCACCTCCTATATTTGAGTTGTTTTAACTAATTGAATATAATCTTCATAATCTTCTTGCATTGATTGCATTGCGATATACAAGTTTTCAAGCAAAATTTGAATAATATTCATTTGTTCTTGGGTCATATTTGAATCTATGTGGCATTTTAAATACCCACCATCTTTTTCATTAACATCAAGATTAGGTGTAATTCCAGCTAAAGCTTCAATGCCATTTACAGTACTAATAGCTAAGGCAGAAACAGCTGCACATACAACATCACTACCATAAGGACCTGCTTCAGCGTGCCCACTAAATTCAAATTCACGAATTCGGCCCGCATGATCTCTGAGAAATTGGACTCTAATCATCATAACGACCTTCTTTACTTAAAAATTAACCGTTAATTTTGTCAATCATAACTTTTGTATAAGGTTGACGATGACCTTGTTTACGGTGTGACCCTTTTTTAGGTTTATATTTGAAGATAACTACTTTTTTCTGTTTACCTTGTTTTTCAACTGTACCTTCAACAGTAGCTCCTTCAACTGTAGGTGTACCAACTTTAGCATTGTCGCCACCAACAAAAATAACTTCATCAAAAGTTACTTTATCGCCTTCTTTAGCATCTAATTTTTCAATATAGATAGCTTTACCTTCTTCAACTTTAAGTTGTTTACCACCAGTTTTAATAATTGCGTACATTAATGTCGCACCTCCTTGAATTAATTGATAGACTCGCCTCTATAAGTGACATCACTGTGCTTAATACTTATTTCGTGCGGTTGCATTTGTGGTGCTTGCACAATTACAACAAAGTTAGTTTACCAAACTTTAAGCTTATCGTCAAATATAATTTCTTTTAAAAGGTAGTGTGCGCATTAAAAAATCTCAAATTTTTTTCGTAAATTTTAAGTTATATTTATCATAAAAAAAGAGAATAAAGTCCCGGGATAAAAAATACACATAACACTCATAAAAGGACTTTATTCTCACGAATATTATCGCATCACTAAAATCAAATTTCAAACAATTTAAAAAAATCTTTAGAAAATAAGCATATTTCTTTATAATTTAACTATCATGTATTTAGTTAATGCGGTAAATAGTGTTGTTAAGAATATTTTGTGTCTAAAAATATTTCACATCAATCGTATTTCTACACCAATATACTTGTCTTTTCTAGATTTTCAGTTGACATTAGATTTGAGTTAATATAAAATTATGTTTGTTCGGGTCATAGTAGCTCAGCTGGATAGAGCATCCGCCTTCTAAGCGGACGGTCGGGGGTTCGAATCCCTCCTGTGACGTTAAAGCTGGAAGTACTTCAATTTTGAAGTACTTTTTTTATTTACATAAATAAAAAAAGTTGATGAATCAAATTTATAAACTCATCAACTTAAATATATTACAAAATATTATTTAACTAATCTATTCAGTTACTGGCTTTTGCATAAATAAAAATACTGAACTAATGATTAAAAGCACCATCGCTGGAAATGCTAAAAATCCTGTTAAGCACATACATGCATTACCAATAATCCCTAAAACACTACCGGCTAATTTAATACCATATTTTTTAGATTGAACACAAGCGATGATACTTAATACTAAACCAACGCCTGCCATGCCATAAATTACAATAGAAGCTGAACTACCATTACTAATAAATGCTTCTACAAAGAAAATCAACCATGATAAGAAAAATAAAATACTGTTAATTACGTTTACAATTGCCGTCGCAGTATTAATTTTTAGCTTTGTCATTATAAAACTCCTTTAATTGATTAATAATTACTTTTCTAGTTTATCATACTACTTTGTATAAAAAAACATGAAATTTATTAATTTATATTATTCCTTCAATTTGATAGAGCTTTATATATAACTACAATACTATGACTTTTTCCTTAAGCTTACATTAATTCAATTATTGGTTACTAAATCAACAATTAAATCAGCAAATTGTTGATCATCATTATATGGATGTAAATAAGTAAATTCTTGACCACCTGCATCAAGAAAATATTGTTTATTCTCAATCTCCATTTCATGTACAGTTTCTAGACAATCAACAATAAAGCCCGGAGTCACTACTAAAATATTTTTATATCCTTGCTTAGGTAATTTGGTCATCATATCATCTGTCGCTGGTGTTAACCATTCACTTGGTCCAAATTTAGACTGATAAGTTTGATAATAAGGTACCTCTCCCACTCTTTCCATAATCATTTGAGTAGTTTTCGTACATTCATCAGGATAACGATCGCCATCTTCAACATATGAAACAGGAATGCCATGGTATGAAAAAATCAAACAATCAATTTCTTTTTTCTTTAATATTTGTTTGATCTTTTCGGCGTAGTAATCAATATATAATAAATTGTTATAATAAGAAGCTATAAATTTCAAATCTATAATTTGATCCGTTTGATAAAAATATTGCATCACTTCATCAAATACTGATCCTACAGTCGTCCCTGAATATTGCGGGTACATGGGTACGACGGTAATTCGTTCGACTTCAGCTGCCATTAATTTTTCTAAAGCATGTTTAATTGTAGGTTGACTATAAGACATCCCTACTTCTACATATGTATCCGGTAACATAGTTTGTAAATTTGCTTTTTGGCTATTTGTATAATCTAATAGCGTAGGCAAGTGGCTAATTTCTTGATATAGAGGCAATGATTTTTGAGGTCGCTTCGGTAATATAAATAAATGTAAAATCGGCTTCCAAAGAGCGGGATGTGTTTTTATTACCCGTCTATCTGATAAAAACACTTTTAAAAATTGTTTAATTGATGTTTTTGTTAATTCTTCTGGTGTTCCTAAATTAACTAATAAAATACCATTTTTCTTTTGCACAAAAACTACCTCCCTTACAATAAAGTTTAACAAAGAAGTTAAAATAATTTATTGATAAAGTTTCAATCGCTATAATCTTTTTGAAGAAAAGACAAAACTCCCAGTTTCATAAACATTTTTGTCTATAAACTGAGAGTTTAAATATACAATTATTTTAATGATTTTGGTTTTTGTGGTTTTGTTGGTTTATTATTGGTTTTTTGACGATTTTGACAATCTTTTCGAAGTTGCTTTGTTAATTTAATGTTCTTATCGGCTTTAGCTTTTGATTGCTTCGGTTGTCTTGGCTGTTTAGGTTTTTTCGTACTTTGGTATCGACGTAAATAAAATTTAGCTATAACTTTGTATAAGATAAAGAATACTACAGCGTAAGAAATCCAGAAGAATAAATAAGCTATAATATTAACAATGCTAAATGGAATAAAAGTCATAAACACAATTGTCAAAACAATAACTAATACAATTAAAACTAATGAACTAATTTTTTTCAACTTCACAGATAATTTTGTACGCATCAATAAAATCCAGCATAGTAAGCCGATTGTAATTGTTAAATAAATTAAATATCCTACTAATAAATACAAGAATATAGTCACCTTTCATCTACTTATAGTTTAAGGATAGCAAAGAACTTTAAATAAATAAAGTCTTACCCTTATTTTTTAATCTAAATGCAAATCTAAGACGATATCTTCTTTGTCTTTACTAATCATAAGTAAACCATCACCTAAAGGCAACAAACTACTCGTTAAACCATTTGTTTGATGAACAACATCTAATAATTGTTTCAAGCGCTTATGTATTTTACGAGCTCCTCTAGAAATTGTTTCATCTGCCTCAAAAACCGTCCCTGCTTGAAATACATCGTCAATCATTAAACACCCATGTTGTGGTAACAAACGCAGACATTCTGGTAAAAATTCCACATATTTAGCTTTCGCACAGTCCATAAAAATACAATCATAAGCTGCTGTTTCTAAAGTAGGTAAAATATCTTGAGCCTGTCCTGATAATAAAGTAATACTATCAGTTAACTCATATTTCTGAAAATGACTTGTTGCATAATCAATCATTAAATCGAAACGTTCAATAGTTGTAATATGAGCATCAGGTAAAAAATCATGAAACATACTTGCTGAATACCCATATGCAGTACCAATTTCTAATAAATTTTTAACTGGTCTTTGTTTAAAGAAAAAGTTAAAAAAAGCAACTGTCTCCTCTGGAATAATTGGCACATTATTTTCCATTGCTATGGTTTTAATTTCTTCCGTCGCTTTTGAAATACCTAATGGTTGGTTATGCCGTAAATAATGTAATACGTTATCTTGCACCACTGGACGATGCATCATTTCATTTTGCACAGGTTAAAACTCCTTAACGATTATTTAATCCTGGGGTTGAAGCAATAGCAGTAAATTTACCCTCTAAAGTCCAACTTTCGATTTCTTCGGGAATAATAAAGCTCATTCCTTTTGTTAGTTCGTATGTATGACCTTCATCATCTAGTGTACCTGCACCATCTAAAACAGTAACTAATGTATATGGAGCTGTTGCTTTTAGCTCTAATTTACCATCAACATTCCATTTGTAAACATCAAAATAATCTGATTTCACAAATGTTGTTACTGTACTATGATGATGACGAACTTCTTTAATATCATTTTCTGGTTTAATGTTTGGAATCGTCGCAACTTTAAATGCTTCTTCTAAATGTAATTCACGTAAATTACCGTTAGCATCTTTACGATTATAGTCATAAACTCGATATGTTGTATCACTACTTTGTTGTGTTTCTAAAATGACGATACCTTTCCCAATACCATGAATTGTCCCGCTTGGAACATAGAAGAAATCACCTTTATGAACCTCTACTTCATTCAACAATTGATCCCATTGATTTTTAGCAACCATCTCTTGGAATTCAGCATCATTACGCGCATTATGACCAAAAACGATTTTACTACCTGGTTTGGCATCAATAACATACCAACATTCTGTTTTACCGGGTTCACCTTCATGTTTTAAAGCATAAGCATCATCTGGATGAACTTGTACAGATAAATCATCCGCAGCATCCAAAATTTTTGTTAATAATGGAAATTTTGGCTCTTGGCTATTACCAAACAACTCTGGATGTTGTTGCCAAACATCTGACAATTTCATCCCTTTACATTCACCATTTTCAACAATTGATTCACCATGTGGATGTGCACTAATAGCCCAACATTCACCCGTATGATAACTTGGAATATCAAAGCCAAAATCATCACGTAATGCAGTTCCACCCCAAATTTTTTCTTGGAAATAAGGTTTTAAAAATAATGGTTCCATACGAACACTCCTCTACAAAATTTCTCATAAAAAGCTTTATTATCTCTTGTACACTTATATACTACTGCTCTTTATGATATATGTTAATTAATTTATCTCGATACATTAAATATTTTGTATTTTCATCACTTGGATAAATACGATTACTTAAAAAGATAAATGCTTGTTGCGTCGAAGGATTGATTGACAAGTAAGTGCCTGTATAGCCTGTATGCGTTAAATTACCATGATCAAATACCCAGCCTAAACTACGATTTTGATTTAAGCCATCTGTATAACTATGTAATAAATTCTTAATTGTATTTAGCTGTAAAATTTGATTATGTGCACTTTGACCATTATTCAAATACATTTTAGTAAATATTTTCATATCTTCAATCGATCCAAAAAGGCCTGCACTACCACAAGAAGCTCCTAAAATTTGAGATTTCGGATCATGAACTTTATTTTTCAAACCCTTTTCTGTTGGTATACTACCTTGAGGATGAAATGTAAAAGTATTTGTTGTTAACTTATTTAAAACATTTTTGGTAATTAAATTTTGAATTGATTGACCTGCTATTTTTTCAGCTATCCAGCCTAAATATAAAAAATTAATATCAGAATATTTCACAATTTTTCCTAAATTATTTCCAGGCTGCATCTTTGTTAATAAAGATTTTGTAAGCTCGTCTGCTGATAAATGATTACGATTAAGAATATATCCTTGGAAATCACTTGTATGTGTCAATAAATGTTTGACCTGCAGTTTCTGACTTTTAATCGGTAAAAATTGATAAACTTTATCATCTAGATGTAATTTTTGCTTTTCGATTAACTGTAAAATAACAGTTGTCGTACCAACAACTTTTGTTACAGAAGCTAAATCAAACAAACTATCTTTGGTTAAAGTATCTTTTTGATCATATGTCTGATAACCGAAAGAATAAGAATATTCTTGATTTTGATCTAGCAAATAAACATTAGCACCTGGCATAATTTTATGCTCTAGCATGTATTCAATATATTTAATTGTTTCTTCATACTTCATGGGCATTCACTTCTAACCAATAAGAAAACGGTAATTCTGATTCAACTAAAATAATTTCTTTACCCAAATTATAATAAAAATCTTGTCTGTATTTTTCAAATTTTTGCTTTAATTGATTCAAAGTATCTCGATTATCAATATTAAAGGCAATATAATCTAAACCATTATACTGTTCAACAGTTTCATCTTCATATAAGCGTAAAGTTTGAGTAATTGATTTATCTAAACAGTTTAATAGTTTTTCTTCGGCATCAATATTTGCACAAATTAAATCAATTTGTTTTAAAATAATTTGCTGCTGGCTTTGAATATCAAAATTTTTATTTTGCAATGAAATTTCAAGTTGATGACCATCAGGATCAAATAATATTAATTTCTCACTTGTGATTTGTAAACTACTCGGCAAACTACTCAGTTGTTGAAAAAGTTCAATATTATTAACTTGAAAATGTATTTTATCTAAACCAGAATTTTTACTATTTGCTTTATGTGCCGCATCATACTCTAAAACAAGTACTAAATGACGATTATTTTTATCTCCTAAAAATACCATGTCATTTTCATAACTGATTTCATCCAAATTTAAAATATTATGATAAAAATCTACCATCTCATCAATTTGACTAGTCTTCACTGCAACATAAGCAAGATTGAGATGGTTTACTAAGGTCATGGCGACCTCTCCTCTCTTGCTTGAATAAATTTTTAACGTTTTTTCTTACGTTTCTTTTTCTTATTACGCTGAATTTGACGACCCATTTTTTTCACTTGACGTTTAGCCATTGACTTAGCTAATGTCCCACCTAAACCATCAAAGCCAGGTAGACCATCCATCCCTGGTAAATCCCCCATGCCACCAAGTAATTGCTCAAATTCTTTTGGCATATTACCTTTCATAACTTGTGACATTAATTTGCGTGTTTCTTTAAATTGTTTAATCATTCGATTAACTTCAATAATATCATTACCCGAACCTGCAGCGATTCGACGACGACGACTTGGATTTAACAAATCAGGATTTTCACGTTCAGCTGGTGTCATTGATAAAATCATCGCTTTTTTACGAGCCACTTCTTTTGAATCTAGATTCATTTTATCTAAACCTGGCATTTGACTCATACCTGGAATCATTTTCAACATATCTTCCATTGGGCCCATATTACTCATTTGATCCAACTGTTCTAAAAAGTCATTGAAATCAAATGTATTTTCTCGCATTTTTTCAGCTAATTCTTGAGCTTGTTTTTCATCGTATTCTTCTTGGGCTTTTTCGATTAAAGTCAGCATATCACCCATCCCTAAAATACGACTAGCCATACGATCAGGATGGAAAACTTCAATATTATCTAATTTTTCACCATTACCGATGAATTTAATTGGTTTTCCTGTAATGGCACGAATTGAAAGGGCTGCACCACCACGAGTATCACCATCAAGTTTAGTTACTAAAACTCCTGTAATATCTAACTTATCATTGAAGCTTTCTGCCACATTAACAGCATCTTGACCGGTCATAGCATCAACAGTTAAAAGAATTTCATCAGGGTTAGCTATTTCTTTAATTTGAGCTAACTCATCCATTAATTCTTCATCAATGTGTAAACGACCTGCTGTATCGATTAAAACATAATCATTACGCTTTTCCTTAGCTTGAGCTAAACCTTGTTTGACAATTTCCACTGGACTAACTTCTGTCCCCATTTCAAAAACAGGAACATCTAGTTGAGTACCTAATGTTTTTAATTGATCAATCGCAGCAGGGCGATAAACATCTGCTGCAATCATAAATGGTCGTGCGTTTTCTTTTTTCTGTAAATATTTTGCTAACTTACCAGCAAAAGTTGTTTTACCAGCACCTTGTAAACCAACCATCATAATAATTGTTGGAATTTTTTTTGATTTATTTAAATATGCTGTTTCTGAGCCTAAAATTTTTGTTAATTCTTCATCAACAATTTTGACAATTTGTTGTGCTGGAGACAAACTCTCTAAAACTTCTTGTCCAACGGCACGTTCTGACACTTGTTTTGCAAAATCTTTAACAACTTGATAACTAACGTCAGCTTCTAGTAATGCACGGCGTACCTCGCGCATCATTTCTTTTACATCAGATTCTGAAATTTTACCTTTTTTACGAAGTTTTGACATCGCTTGTTGTAAGCGTTCTGTTAAACTTTCAAAAGCCATATTTCCCCACCTATTCTTCATCAATCGCACTAATTTCTTCGATTTGTGCTAACAATTCTTCACGTTCTAATTTTGGAGTTGTTTGAATATATTTTGTTAAATCTTCAATTAACTTCGAACGAACAACATAATCTGAATAAATATGTAATTTACGTTCATAATCTTCTAAAATATATTCTGTTCTTTTTATATTATCATAAACTGCTTGACGACTCACTCCGAACTCTTCAGCAATTTCACCTAATGAAAAGTCATCTGCATAATATAATTCCATATAGTTCATTTGTTTTTGCGTTAAAAGTGTTGAGTAACACTCAAATAAAGAATTAATTCGATTTGTTTTTTCAATTTCCATCTTCTCACCACCTAAACGCACTATATAGCTATTATATCATAGATAAAAGCTTTTTCTAAGTTTCTATTTTTATAAAATCGGGGCAATTAATTTAGCAAAACCTTCTTTAATCTTAATTATAATTCCACGATTTTGATATTGTTCTTTTGTTAATTGTAAACATTGAGTTGACGTTTGTAAGAAAGTTTGTCTTAAATATTGCGTAAATTCTTTATCATAAATAACACTATTTATTTCAAAATTTAAATGTAATGATCTAATATCAAAATTAGCTGAACCAACGGAAGCAATTTGACCATCAATAATTAAAGTTTTAGCATGCATAAATCCATTTTGATATATTTCAATAGTAGCACCATACTCTAACAATTCAGATACATAGGAATAAGTAGCCCAATATACAAAAATATGATCAGGTTTATCGGGAATTTGAATACGCACTTTCACTCCTGATAATAAAGCTAGCTTAATTGCCTCTTGAATCGCATCATCAGGTATATAATACGGAGTTTGAATTAAAATTTCATCCTCAGCTAGATTAATCATTTTCAAATAAACACGTTTAATATGCTCGCGTTCCGTATCAGGACCCGAACTAATAACCTGCATTTTTGTTTGGCCCCCTGTTACAATATCAGGAAAATAATCAGACAAATACGGCTCATGATGTTTATTTTCGGCATTCCAATCAAGTAAAAATCTCAGCTGTAAAATTTTAACAGCATCTCCTATGACTTTTAAATGATTATCACGCCAATAACCCATCTTAGGATTTAAACCTAAATATGTGTCACCAATGTTAAATCCACCTAAATAACCAATATAACCATCAATGACAATAATTTTTCTATGGTTACGATAATTAGCTTGCGTTAAATAAGGCATGAAAAAAGAAACTTCGCCACCTAAGTCTATTAAAGGTTTAAAAAATGATTTTTTAGTTGCTAAGCTTCCCCAGCCATCAAGTAATACTTTAACTTTCACGCCACGTTTGGCCGCTGCTACTAAATGATTTAAAATATTATGTCCTATGCGATCTGCTTCAAAACAAAAATATTCAAAATGAATATGTTTTTGCGCTTGATCTATATCATCCATGACATGTTCAAACTTATCAATACCATCGATGATTAATTGTACTTGATTATTGTTAGTTAAAATACCTTCATCTGATTGCAATAATAAATGAACTAATTCATCTATTTTCGGCATTTGAATATTTAAATCTAATTGATGCTCAGAAAGATTTTGTTCCTGTCTACTTAAATATTGATTGACTTCGCTTGGAATTTTCGTCGTATATATTTTTTTCCGAGATAAACCTCGACCAAAAAAAACATACAAAATAATCCCAACAATAGGCATGAATAATAAAACTAAGACCCAGGCCCATGTTTGTTCAGTTGACAAGTTATTTTTAAAGACTAAATATAAAATTAATACTAAATTAATGAAAAAGAGACAGTTAATCAAAATCGAAATCATATTATCCCACCTATAATAAAGGAGCAATTAAACGTGCAATACCTTCTTTAAATTTAATCAGACGTCCGCGCTTACTATATTTTTCTTCTGTTAGTTGATGACATTGTGTCGAAGTATAATTAAACATTTTAATAGCTTCTGCTACAAAAGTTTTATCATAAATCAAAGTATTGACTTCAAAATCCAACCTAAATGATCGAACATCAATATTGGCTGAACCAATAGAAACAACTTTTTGATCAATAATCATTGTTTTAGCATGCATAAAGCCATTATCATATATTTCTACAATAGCTCCGTACTCTAAAAGTTCAGCAACAAATGAATAAGTCGCCCAATATACTAAAATATGATCGGGTTTATTTGGAATTTGAATTTTAACTTTCACACCTGATAATAATGCTAACTTCAGTGCTTCTTGCATAGCATCATCTGGAATATAATATGGTGTTTGAATTAAAATTTCTTCTTTAGCAATACTGATCATTTTTAAATATACCATTTTTATTTGTTCATATGTATTATCAGGTCCTGAAGTAACAATTTGCGCATCAATATTACCAACATTTTTTATGGCTGGAAAATATTCAGCTTGGTATGTTTCACTTGGATTATGATGTGAATTCCAATCCATTAAAAAGCGATTTTGCAACGGATAAACAGCTGGTCCTTCAATTCGCAAATGATTATCACGCCAATAGCCAAATTTGCGATCAATACCTAAATACTCTTCACCGACATTATAGCCTCCTGTATAACCAATTTGACCATCAATAACTACAATTTTTCGATGATTACGATAATTAATCCGTGGATTAACATAAGGAATGAAAATCGGGAAAAAGTATTCTACTTCGCCACCTAATACTTTTAAATCATCCCAAAATTTAGTTGGTAATTTACTACATCCCCAAGCATCTAATAACACTTTGACTTTCACACCGCGCTTAGCTGCTCGGACTAATTCTTGTTTAATTTTCCGTCCTAATTGATCGTTTCGATAAATATAATATTCAAGATGGATATGATTTTGAGCATTAGCTAAATCAGCTAGTAAAGAATTAAATTTTTCAATACCATCCTCAAATAAATCAATTTTATTACCTTTTGTATATAATGAATGACCAACTAAAGTTGTCATATATTTTAATTGCTCTAAATCAGCATCATCATCTTGTAACGGTTGACGATCACGTGCCATCAAAATTTGTTCATTAATCTCTTCAATTAAGCCAATTTCTGATTCACCTTTCAAATCAAAAATACGATAATTTGAAATACCACGACCAAAAAAAATATATAAAAAGAAACCAATAACTGGTAAAAATGTTAACACTAAAATCCAAGCCCATGTTTGTGCTGGACGATGCCGCTCGCGAAAAATAATTAATAAAATCAAAAATAAATTTAGTAAATAAGAAAAAGCAATTAAAAAAACACCAATATGCATGTTATTATACGTCCCCTTTATTTATACAAGAAAAATTTTAACATGAAAAAGCATAATAAGCTATGGCTCTAAAAAAGATAAAAAACTTCCAAATACTGAGTACAAACTCAAGTTTGGAAGTTTTACTAAAATTTATTTTTTTAAAAATCGACGAATTGAGATCATCGAACCAAAAGCTCCGATAATAACACCGACAACTAAAATGATAAATAATAAATTATCGAACATCGTGTTGGCTGAAATCATCGTATAGTGCGCTTGCATTAATTTCGGTTGCATTTGTTGATAAATAACTTTATAAACACTATTCACTAATACTAACGGAATAATAGAACCTAACAAACCAATCCATGCACCCTCAAAAATAAAAGGCCAACGAATATATGCTTTTGTCGCTCCAACAAGACGCATAATTTGAATATCATCTTTTCTAGCAATAATAGTCAATTTAATTGTATTTGAAACTAATAAAATCGAAATAATTAACAGAACTAAACCTGCTGTTACAGCCCAAAAATTAACTTTATCAGCTAATTTAATAATTTTTTCTGCTTCTTCCCCACCATATGTCACATAAACAACATGTGGTAATGATTTAGCTTTATTCTGAATTTGTTTAATATTACTTGGATCTTTAGCACTTAACATAAATACTGAATATAATGGGTTATCTTCTTCTGTAAACAAACCATCCCACAGATCTTTATTAGCTTTTTTTAATTTACGATATTCATTTTCTTTACTAGAATATTTAACTTTATCAACATTTGGCAATTGCTGTAGTTGTTGTTTCAAGGCTTTTTCTTCATCTTTTGTTGTTTCTGTGGCCACAAAAACAGAAACTGTTACATTTTGTTTCACATCTTTTGAAAATTGGTTAACATTAGCAATAAATGCCATAAAAGCTGCAAGTAATGTTAAAGTAATCGTCACAGATGTCACAGCAGCTAAAGTCATCCAAATATTACGTTTTAAATCTTTAAAACTATCAATTAAATGACGAAATAATGATCTAATCATAACGATAATCTCCATTCTCTTGATCGTATACAATCTCACCACTATCAATAGTTACAACGCGGTGTTTTATAGTATTCACAATATTACTATTATGAGTACCCATAATAATCGTTGTTCCTTGCATATTAATTTGTTCCAAAATTTTCATAATTTCCCATGAATTTTCTGGATCTAAATTACCTGTAGGCTCATCAGCGACTAAAATTTCTGGACTATTGACAATTGCCCGAGCAATCGCAACACGTTGTTGCTCGCCTCCTGATAATTGGTTAGGAAAAGAATTAGCTTTATGTCGTAAACCGACTAATTCTAAAACTTCAGACACACGTTTTTTGATTTCTCGATTTTTTTTACCAATAATTTGCATTGCATAAGCGATATTTTCATAAACTGTTTTTTGCGGTAATAATTTATAATCTTGGAAAACTGTACCAACTTTACGACGAAAATATGGTAATTTTTTAGCTTTTAGTTTCGTTAAATCATCTCCTGCAACAATAACTTGACCAGCTGTTGCTTTTTCTTCGCAATAAATTAATTTTAAAAATGAAGATTTACCAGCTCCACTATGACCTACAACATAAACAAATTCTCCATTTTCAATATTAATCGAAATATCGTTTAAAGCAGTAACACCATTTTTATATTGCTTGCTGACATTAAACATTTCAATTGCTGACATTGGATCATATCCTTTCTTTTATTTCATTTGTAAGCGCAAATAATGATCAATAAATGCATCTAAATCACCATCTAAAACTGCTTGTGCATTCCCAGTTTCATATTGAGTACGATGATCTTTAACCATTGAATATGGATGAAAAACATATGATCTAATTTGTGAGCCAAACGCATTATCCATTTGTTCCCCACGAATATTTGCTTGTTCAGCATTTTGTTTTTCTAACTCTAATTGATATAACTTACCTTTTAACATATTCATCGCAATTTCTCTATTTTTTAATTGCGATCTTTGGGCCTGAGATGATACAACGATATTTGTCGGCAAGTGCGTAATACGAACGGCAGACTCTGTTTTATTAATATGTTGTCCTCCAGCCCCACTTGCTCGATATGTGTCAATTTTCAAATCTTCAGGAGCAATTTCAATTTCAATATCTTGATTCATTTCTGGCATAACATCAACTGAAGCAAAAGATGTATGTCGACGGTTAGCAGAATCAAACGGAGAAATACGTACTAAACGATGAACGCCGCGTTCACTTTTTAAGTAACCGAATGCATTAAGTCCCTTAACAATAAATGACACACTTTTTAAACCCGCCTCATCACCAGCCAAATAATCTAAAACTTCAAACTGAAATTGATGTTTTTCTGCCCATCGTTGATACATTCGTAACAACATCTCGCCCCAATCTTGTGCTTCTGTTCCACCTGCACCTGGGTGAATCTCAACAATAGCATTATTAGCATCATATTCGCCATTTAATAATTGTAATAATTCAAAAGTTTCAAATTGCTGATTAAACTCTAGCAAATTTTGTTCTAATTCTTGTTGTAAGCTATCATCATTTTCTTCAATAACTAATTCTAGCATCACTACCATTTCATCCATTAAATTTTGTAATTTAACAAATGATTCGTATGTTTGCTTGATTTTATTATCTTCCGCGATTAATTGTTTTGCGGCCTCTTGATTATCCCAGAAAGTCGGTTCTGCCATTTTAGCTTCATTATGCGCTAAATCAGCTTCAAGCTGTTCTAAGTCAAAGAGACCCCCTTAAATTAGTTAATTTATCTTCTAATGTTGAGAGTTGATTTTTGATTTCTGCTAATTCCATGTTCACTCACCTTTATTATTAAATTAGGCCAAGACAAATAAATTTGTCTCAGCCTAATTGTTAAACTGTATGTTCACGTTCCACGTTACGATGAATTTGAGACTTCATAAATAAACGTGTTACTTCATATTCAATGTTACTTAACATTTGATTATACATTTGTGTACCTTCTTGTTGGTATTCAACAACGGGATTGTTTTGACCGTAGGCACGTAAATTAATTGATTCGCGTAATTGATCCATTTCATCAATGTGGTCTGTCCATTGTTCATCAACCACACGTAAAATCACAACTTTTTGGAATTCAATTAATTCTTCTGGATTTGTAATAACTGAAATTTTTTCATGATATTCAGCTTCTGCTTTTGCAAATAGCATATTAATCATTTCTTTAGCACTTAATCCTGCTAATGATTCTTCTGTCACATCATGTTCATTTGTTAAAACAGAATCTGCAAAATCAGCAATAGCTTTTAAATCCCATTCTTTACGATTACCAACTGTATGAGCTTTAACAGTAGATATAATTGTATCTTTCATCATATGTAAAATAACTGGTGTTAAATCTTCTTCAGCGGTAATAATTTCAAAACGATCTGCATAAATACGTTCACGTTGTTCACGCATTACGTCATCGTATTGCAACACTTGCTTACGTGAATCATAGTTATTACCTTCAACGCGTTTTTGCGCTGATTCTACTTGTTTTGTTAATAATTTACTTTCAATTGCAATTCCATCTTGATTCATACGTGCCATCAACTGACGAGCTTTATCTGCACCAAAGCGACGCATTAAATCATCTTCTAATGATAAATAAAATTGTGATACACCTGGATCTCCTTGACGTCCACTACGACCACGTAACTGATTATCGATACGACGTGATTCATGACGTTCTGTTCCAATAACAGCTAAACCTCCAAGTTCAGCTACACCCGGTCCTAATTTAATATCGGTACCACGCCCAGCCATATTAGTAGCAATTGTTACAGCACCTGGCTGACCTGCGTTCATAATAATTTCCGCTTCTTTAAAATGATTTTTAGCATTTAAAACTTCGTGTGGAATACGTTCTTTATTTAATAAATCAGATAATAATTCTGATGTTTCAATTGCTACAGTACCAACTAATACTGGTTGACCTTTAGCATGACGTTCTTTAATATCTTCCACAACAGCTGCAAATTTATCACGTAAATTACCATAAATTAAATCATTATGATCTTCACGAGCAATTGGTTTATTAGTTGGAATTTGAATAACTTGCATATTATAAATTTCACGGAATTCTTCTTCTTCCGTTTTAGCAGTCCCTGTCATTCCAGCCAATTTTTTATACATACGGAAGTAATTTTGGAATGTAATATTCGCCATTGTTTTTGTTTCATCTTCAATTTCTACACCTTCTTTTGCTTCAATAGCTTGGTGTAAACCATCTGAATAACGACGACCATCCATAATACGACCTGTAAACTGATCGACAATTAAAACTTTACATTCACGCACAACATAATCAATATCTTTAATCATAATGTAGTTTGCTCTTAAAGCTTCATCGATATGGTGTGTCAAAGCTGTATTATTAGCATCATATAAATCATCTAAATTAAATACTTTTTCAGCTTTGTCGATACCTTCATCTGTTAAAGAGATTGTTTTTGTTTGAATATCAATTGTATAATCGACTTCTTCTTTTAAAGTTTTAACAAATTTATCAGCACGAATATATAATGTTGTTGATTTTTCTGCTGGACCAGAAATAATTAACGGTGTACGCGCCTCATCAATTAAAATTGAATCGACCTCATCGACAATTGCGTAATTCAATGGTCGTTGTACCATATCCTCTTTATAAACAACCATATTATCACGTAAATAATCAAATCCTAATTCATTATTTGTGCTATATGTAATATCACAGTTATATGCTGCACGTTTTTCAGCAGGTGATTTCGAATTAATATTAACTCCAACTGTTAAACCTAAAAATTCATATAATTCACCCATTGCTTCAGCATCACGTTGTGTTAAATATTCGTTTACTGTTACAACGTGTACTCCCTTACCAGCTAAGGCATTTAAATATACAGGCATCGTAGCAGTTAAAGTTTTACCTTCACCTGTTTTCATTTCAGGAATATTTCCATCGTGTAGTACAATTCCTCCCATAATTTGTACATGATACGGATATAAACCTAAAACACGTTTAGCAGCTTCACGTACTACCGCGAATGCTTCTGGTAATAATTTGTCTAATGATTCACCATTTTCGATACGTCCACGAAATTCAGGTGTTTTTTGTTGTAATTCTTCATCTGAAAGTGCAGCCATTGTATCCGCATAACTTTCGACTTTATTAGCCAGATTATCTAAACGTTTCAGTTCACGTTTATCATTTTCAATTACCTGTCTAAAAAAATTTGCCATTGCTTTTGACCCTTCCTATACTTAAATTCTCCTAAATCTATCTCAAATTCATACTCGAATTAATCATAATCAACTGTAATTATAACATAGTTATTTTGCATTTTCATAATTTTATTACAATAAAGCCTCAAAATTAAAATAATTTTGAGGCTTTATTATAAAATTTATTTACCAATGATAATACCATAACGTCCATCTAAACGTAAATAAATGACAGAGATATCACCAGTTTCACTATCTTTAAATAAATAAAAATCATGTTCTAGCATTGTCATACGCAAAGCTGCTTCTTCGCGAGTCATTTCATCCAATGTCACATTTTTAGCTCGAACAATATCAAATAGTGGCTCTTGTTCTGTTTCTTCTGTTAATTTAATTTCTTTTTTCCGTAGTTGTCGATTAATTTTTGTTTTATATTTATGAATTTGACGCTCTAGTTTATCTAGTACTTTATCAATACTTTTATATAAGTCTTTATTAATATCTTCTGCTCTTAAAGTTAATCGTGGTAAGACAATTGTTACTTCAACTTTAGATTGTTTATCTTTGAAAAATTTCAAATTAACAAATGCTTTAATATCATCCGAATGTGAAAAATATTTTTCGATTTTATTTAAGCGTTTTTCAATATAATCACGAATAGCATGTGTAACCTCGATATTTTCACTACGAATATTATAATTAATCATTATAAAGACCACCTTTCAACTAGCATCTTTGTATTTATATTATAACAGCTTTCTCATATATAAGATATTATTTTCCTCTAAACAGCGAGAAAGAACAAATTTCTTCACACATAGGCTGTAAAAGACTATATGCATGTGTTATTGTCCGTCCCGTGGTATATATATCATCAATTAAACAAATTTTCTTAGTCTTTGGTTTATACTTTAATTGAAATAATTGTGACGTTGCTAACCTTTCATCGCGCGTTTTACTTTTTTGATCACTATATGATACAGTTTGTAGACAACACTCTAGGGGATAAGGTAATAATTCAAACATAGCTAGTAATGGATCAAAGCCCCGTTCTTTAAGTTTTCGTGGATGAGTTGGTATTAAGACTAAATGAAATCCCCTTTGAATTACTGGTTGTAATTCATAATAAATAGAACGTAAAAAAGTGGTTCGCAATTGATAATGTCCTTTAATTTTATACATTGTTAACCAAGAGCTTAATTGATCATTATAATAATATAAACTTTGATGCTTTAATTGATATTTTTGCCACTGATTACATTCTGGACACTTATCTAAGTTAGTTGGATAGCTACAGTATGGACAATGTTTTACTAATCTACACTGTTCTAAACTTGCTAAGCAATCGGAACAAACTGCATCTAACAATAATGGATGAACAGAAATTAAATCTGTTATTGGTAAATGTAGAGCAAATTCTTGCTGACATAAATTACATTTCATAAAGTAACTCTTTTCCTAATTTATTTAAATGCCTAATTTCTTTGATTGCTTCATTAATTGCAGTCGTTCGCCCTGTACTAAATAATAAAACATTACCTGTTGGATATTCACTTTTACGACCAACACGACCTGCTATTTGAATAAGTGCTTGCTTTGTAAAGCTTTTATGATGAGCATCCATAATCCAAACATCAATATTTGGAAAGGTAACGCCTCTCTCTAAAATAATCGTTGTACATAAAATTTGGATTATTTGAGCATGCATCTGTTCGATAATAGTCATTCTATCAGAAGATTTACTAGAAATACATTTTATGACTAAATTAGGAAATTTTTCTTGTAATAATTTTGTCCATCGTTGCATTTGCTGAATATTAGGAAAAAAAATTAAAACTTGCCGTTGTAATTTAAATATCTGATACTTAATGCGTCCAGGAACAAGCTTATATTTTAAATAATAGTATGACGGGAAAAGAAAATAATACTTAGGCACGACTAAAGGTTGTAAATGATATCGCAGCGGTAAAGTTAAACATGTTTTTTGTAAACCATTTAAAGAATCTGTTAACGTCGCTGTTAAATAAACTATTTTACCATTAGTTCGTAGACTTTTATATACTTGACGTTGTAAAAAAACATTATTATTGTATGGAAAAGCATCTACTTCATCAATAATTAACAAATCAAAACATTGAACAAATCGAACTAATTGATGGATAGTCATTACATTCATTTGACTAAATACATAACTACTCTCTTTTTGACCATGTAAAATCGGAATAGATAAATGCGGGAAAACCGATTGAAAACGTCGACCTAGCTCATTAACGACGTCTATCCGTGGAGCAAGATAACAAATTCGTAATCCTTGATTTAATGTTTGATTTAATAAAGGGTAAATCATTTCGGTTTTGCCAGCACCAGTAACAGCCCAAACTAGTTGTTCTCGCTGGCTATTTAAACATAATTGCTGGGCCACCCTTTGCTGATATTTAGATAGCTTACCTTCCCAGACTAAATAATTTTGATTTTTCTTAAACATATAGTCATACGGTATGATATATAAAAACATCTTACTTGTAATCCGTCCAAAAACTAAGCAATACGGACAATAATATACATTTTTTACAGCTAATTTTCCCTCTTCTTTAGAAAAACATGTTTGACATCTATTACACTTTAATTTATTTTGCAAAATAATTAATCCTGGTATTTTTAAAATTTGATAATAAGTCACACATCCTTTACCTAATTTAATTTTGCGATAATGACGTGCCCACTTAATTTCTTTTTCCGTTAAAATTCGTCCTTTCAGTAGAGAAGCTTTCATTTTTTTGTCACCTCATCAATATATACACTAATGGAACATAAATGTTATTTTTGCAATTATATTATTTTATGCTATGCTTTATTAGATGAAAGGATGGATTTTATGCAAATTATTGCACACCTTAATCATGAAGAATTAATAGAAAAAAAATCGCGCTTTATTTGTTATTTATTTCGTGTAACAACTGAAGCTGATGTTAATAATTACTTACAACAAATCAAAAAAGAACACTATAAAGCTAGACATCATTGTTATGCTTATATTATTAATCAAAATCAAATGAAAGCAAGTGATGATGGTGAACCAACTGGCACAGCTGGAATTCCTATTTTAGAAACTTTACAACAAAATCACTTAGAACAAACATTAGCCATTGTTGTCCGTTATTTTGGCGGAATTAAATTAGGAACTGGTGGACTTAATCGTGCTTATCGTCAAGCAACTGCCAATGCTATTAAAGAAACGGGAATGGTCGAAGTAGTCGAAAAACAAGTTGTTAAAATTACAATTAGTTACGCACTAAATGATGAATTTCAATATTTTTGTCAAACACATCAATTAACTATTACTGACATTGCATATGATACAGCTGTCCATCTAACTTTAACTATTAATCAAGTATCAAAATTAACCACTCTACTTGATCAATACTTTTATAACCAATATCAATTAACTAAATTAGGCTTCCAAACAGTAGAAATTCCTATTTAAAATAAAAAAACTTGAGTATTAAAGTGTTTTAACGCACTTAATTACTCAAGTTTTTTTATTTTTCTAAAAGAAATTCAAATCGTTGACCTGCATATTGACTACGTACATATTCAAAAGGTCGTCCATCTTGTAATAAAGTAACTTGTCTTAAAAATAAAATAGCTGATCCTTTACTCAAATTTAATAACTCTGTGATTTTATCACTAGCTGTAATTGCTGTTATCGTTTGGGTTGCTTTACCAAAACTTAAATTTAATTTTGCTTCGGCTGATTTATATAAAGAAGTTGTTAAATCATTTTTTGTTAATGACGAAATCATTGCATAAGGGATTGTTGTAATCTCGAAACAAATAGGTTCATCATCAGCATAACGAATACGTTCCATACGTAAAACATCATCAGTTGCCTTAATTTGTAGAGATTTAATTTCATCGTTACTCGGTTTAGCCTTTTTAAACGAAATAGTTTTACTTGATGGAACACGTCCTTGAGCTTCAATAATCTCAGTAAAACTCGTTACACCACTCATTTTTTCTTGAACTTTAGAACTAGCAACATACGTCCCAGAACCTACTTTACGTTCCAAAATACCTTCATCAGCTAATGTCTTAATAGCTTGCCTTAAGGTCATACGACTAACAGCAAATTGCTCTGATAACTCACGCTCTGATGGTAAACGATCACCAATTTGCCACTTACCTGCTTCGATTAATTCTTTAATCTCATCATGAATTTTTAAATAAATTGGTACTTCCGTCTTTCCCATTTTATCCCCTCGTCTCATTCTATAAAAAAAACATCCACGAAATGGATGTTCGATAAACTGGGGTAGCTGGATTCGAACCAACGCATGAGGGAGTCAAAGTCCCTTGC
>X398_Eurasian_Reed_Warbler__coassemble_297_pt1 | contig 24402 bp, 22 predicted proteins | sample X398_Eurasian_Reed_Warbler__metabat2_low_PE_002 | metagenome-assembled genome bin X398_Eurasian_Reed_Warbler
GTACGTAAGCTTTAAAAAATTAATCAGAGATACATGTATCTCTGATTAATTTTTTTTAGGCTGTCAAAATCAACTATCTTTGGTATAAAGGAATTATTTTACTATTAATTTAATTAGAAATGATAATGAAATTTAACTATAAATGTTATATAAAATACAAAGATAAAATATTAAATTTATAAATTAAGTTTATGATAGAAAACCTTGTTATAATGGTAAAAACTAGTCTGAATAATTAAAATAATAGACTATTTAATTACAAAAATATAATAAATATAAATTCAAGAAAATGGATATGATAAATTTATTATTAGTTAATAATATTATTAACTAATTAACTACTATTTGATTTATAAATTTTTGAAATGCTTAGGACACACGATAGTAAAAAATTAACAAAGTGTCCCCTCCCCTTATTTTGATTAATAATTACTAGTTATTTTAATGTAGTTGGATATATAAGTAATACTTAATCAAAAAACACTCAGTTATGTGAATAGTTACAGTAGAATTTGTTATTTTAATTAAGTAGTTAGTATGTAAATCCAAGAAGATGGCCAATGATAATTTGACTGCAGTATTGGACACGAGTACTGTTAGTTTACAAATTACAATCATCTAGCTTATTTTCTGTATAAAGTAGTGTACTTAAAATCATTGGTAATGGTAATTCAATAAGTGTTGCGAAGAGAGAAGATTTTAGATAGTAAAATATCAGTAACCTACAGAGCGGAGATAGTAAAAAAATAATAAGCAGATGTACCATTTTATTGGAGTTATGTTTAATTAACGATTAAACTGCCTACTGTAGCAAGCGTTGTTGAAAAGATTAGCTAAATCATATTAGTAGTTCCATAATGGTAAACGTAACATTAATAAAATTAACAAACATATAAGTTTATATAGTCGTTTCTAGTATAATGATTGACATTTTATAGATAGAAAAGATTTAAGTGTCATAACGTAATCGATAAGAAATTTAACAACACCAATTGCTTATCGGATGATTTGTGCTATTGATGATTTATTTTTAAGCTTAATTGTTAATTTTAGGTACAAAGCAAGAGTTAGTAAGGCGAGAATTAATTTCTCGTCTTATTTTTATACGCTATTGTATTTGTTAAATTTGGATATATTAAGCTTAGTGCTTCAGAAATACAACTTTATTTTTTATAAAAACGTTAATCGACCTATCTTAAAAAACACCGTCTATAATACTAAGCATAGAAGGAGTGATTATTATGTCTAAAAAAATTAATGAATACCTTAATCAATTGCTAGCCGATACTGAACAGTTATTATGTCTTACTCGTCAAGTGCACTGGTATATGCGTGGACCTCGTTTTAACTCTTTACACCCAATGCTTGATGAATACATTGCAGAGTTCAACGATAATATCGATGATATTGCTGAAATGTTAATCACATTAGGTGGTGCTCCTTATACGACACTTAGTGAATATGCTGAAAATACACAATTAGAATTGACAATTGGAAACTATAATTTATCAATAGATGAACAAATTGCTAAATTAATTGACGGTATGAATTACTATGATGAATTATTAAGCCGTGGTATTGATTTAGCTGAAGATGCTAATAACCAACCATTTGAAAATATGGTCGTTGATCAACAAGCTTGGATTGAAAAACATATTTGGATGTTGAGTGCCGAAATTGGCGATCGTTCAAGTGTAGATCAACAATAGTAATTAAGAATAAGTAATTAGTAAATGCTACCTAGTGTTCGGATTCTAGGTAGCATTTTTGTTTTCTTTTCAGAATAGTTACGAAGATAGCTTTTTTTTACGATATATTTTTAATATAATGGAGATGTAGAAAAAGATGGAGGCAAATTAATGTTTAAGCGAATTCATTTAATCGTTTTAGATTCAGTTGGTATTGGTGAAGCTCCTGATGCTGAAGCTTTTAATGACAAAGGAGCACATACACTAGGTCATATTGCAGAAGTAGCTGGTTTAAATGTGCCGAATTTTGAAAATTTAGGTTTAGGAATGATTGAACCGCTGAAAAATGTAGTAGCAAAAGCAGATCATAAAGGATATGTCACTAAATTAGAAGAACAGTCAGTTGGTAAAGACACAATGACAGGTCATTGGGAATTAACAGGTTTAGTATCAAAAGTACCATTTCCTGTTTATCCAGAAGGTTTTTCAGATGAGTTATTACAAAAAATTGAAGCTTTTTCTGGTCGAAAAGTAATTTGTAATAAGCCATATAGCGGTACAAAAGTAATTGATGATTATGGTAAGGAGCAATTAGAAACAGGAGCATTGATTGTATATACATCAGCTGATCCAGTGTTACAAATTGCAGCGCATGAAGATATTATCCCTCTTGAAGAGTTATATCGTATTTGTGAGTACGTACGGGAAATTACGCGAGAAGAACCAAATGTTATTGGTCGAATTATTGCTCGGCCATATGTTGGTAAGCCAGATAACTTTACTCGTACAGCTAATCGTCATGATTATGCAGTAACTCCAGGTGGTGAAACAGTTTTAGATCGTTTGAAAGATGCTAATTATGACGTGATTGCAGTTGGTAAGATTAATGATATTTACAGTGGTCAAGGTATTACTGATGCTGTGCGGACAAAAAGTAATATGGATGGCGTTGATAAGTTATTAGAAGTTATGCAACGTGATTTCCAAGGTTTAAGTTTTACAAATTTAGTTGATTTTGATGCTATTTTTGGTCATCGTCGTGATGTACATGGTTATGGTCAAGCTTTAGAAGAATTTGATGCACGCTTACCAGAAATTATTGAAAACTTACGGGATGATGATTTATTAATTATTACTGCGGACCATGGTAATGACCCAATTCATCATGGGACAGATCATACACGTGAATATGTTCCAGTTTTAGCATATAGTAAACAAATGCAAGGACACGGCGAATTACCACAAGGGCACTTTATCGATTTAGCTGCAACAATTGCAGATAATTTTGATGTTCAATCACCATCAAATGGTAATAGTTTCTTAGCTAATTTAAAATAAAAGGAGAATAACAATGGCACTAAAAGAATTAGAAAAACAAATTGAAGCCGCTAAACATTATATTAAATCACAAGGGGCAACTGATGCGACAATTGGTCTTGTTTTAGGTTCAGGACTAGGGGTTTTAGCTGAAGAGTTGGAATCACCTATCCGTATTTCATATGAAGATATTCCTTATTTCCCAGTTTCAACAGTTGAAGGACATAAAAGTGAGCTTGTTTATGGGACTTTAGGTGATAAAAAAGTACTAGCGATGTCAGGTCGTTTCCATTTTTATGAAGGATATTCAATGGAAGAAGTAACTTTTCCAATTCGAGTAATGAAATCAATCGGTATTCATAGTGTTATTATCACTAATGCAGCTGGTGGTATTAATGAATCATTCCGTCCTGGTGAATTAATGTTAATTACTGATCAATTAAATATGACAGGAACAAATCCTTTAATTGGCCCAAATAATAATGATTTTGGTCCTCGATTTGTTGATATGACACAAGCTTTCGACTTGAATTATCAAAATATTGCCAAAGAAACAGCTGAACGTTTAGAAATTGACTTAAAAGAAGGCGTTTATATGGGAGTAAGCGGACCAACTTATGAAACACCAGCTGAAATTCGTATGTTCCGTACATTAGGTGCGGATGCTGTTGGTATGTCAACAGTGCCGGAAGTTATTGTAGCTCGTCATTGTGGCTTACGTGTTTTAGGTATTTCATGTATTACAAATATGGGTGCTGGGATGCAAAAAACATTAGATCATAATCATATTGTGGACATGATTGAACGAGTAAAAACAAGTTTTAAACAATTTGTTAAAGAAATTGTAGTTGCGTTATAAGATTGAGTTATTTAGGGAGAAAAAACATGAGTGTACATATTGGTGCTAAACAAGGTGACATAGCGGAAACAGTTTTACTACCTGGTGATCCGCTACGAGCAAAATATATTGCAGAAACGTATTTAGAAGATGTTATTTGTTATAACGAAGTTCGGGGGATGTATGGCTATACAGGAATGTATAAAGGGCAACGTATTTCTGTCCAAGGTACAGGAATGGGGATGCCGTCTGCTGCGATTTATGTTAACGAACTAGTGAATGAATATGGTGTCAAAAAATTAATACGCGTTGGGACATGTGGTGGTATTAATACAGATTTAGAGGTTCGTGATATTGTATTAGCTCAGGCGGCGGCGACATCATCAAGTATTGTGAAAGAGTCATTTGACTATTATCAATTACCGCCGATTGCTGATTTTAATTTGTTAGATAAAGCTTATCAAACAGCTAAGGCGAAAAATTTACCTGTGCGTGTTGGGAATGTAGTGTCAGATGACTTGTTTTACAAAGATAGTCTAGACGAAGTTTTACGTTTAGGTCGCTATGGTGTTTTATGTATCGATATGGAAACAGCTGTAATTTATCATTTAGCACAAAAATTCCAAATCGAAGCTGTTTCTATCATGACAGTGAGCGATCATTTAGTGACAGGAGCAGATACTTCAGCAGAAGAGCGTGAAAAAACATTTAACCAAATGATGGAATTAGCTTTAGAAATTTGCGAATAAAAATAAAAGACCTCAAAATAATATGTTATTTTGAGGCTTTTTTTGAGGAGAAAAATGAATCAACGAAAATTTATTTTATTAAGTGCATATATTAATTATATTTTTCAAGGTATTGGCGCCTTAATTTTATCGTTAACATTATTAAATTTAAAATCAGCCTGGCATGCTAGTACTTTTCAAGTCTCATTAGTCATCGGTGGTATTGGTTTAGGACGAATTATCTTTATGTATCCTGCTGGTATTTTATCTGATAAATTAGGACGTGCTAAGGTGATTATTAGTAGTAGTTTACTATATGCGTTACTTTTTTGGCTGATTAGCTTTTGTCCTAATTATTTATGGGCTCTGATTTGTACATTACTTGTAGGTTTATGTCATGCTTTATATGATACGAGTATTTATCCATTAATTACCGAGTTATATCCTGATGAGAAGATGCAAGGTGCTTTAAGTATTTTGAATAAAGCTTTTATTTCTTTAGGACAATTTCTTTTACCATTAATTGTCGTGCAAATCGGGCATTATAATTTATCATTCCGCTATGCTTATTATTTATGTGGAGTGGGAACGTTATTAAATGCGATGTGGTTTATGATGTTGCCTGTCCAAAAATATTTACAAGGTTCTTTACAAGTAGAAGATGAACAAAACCAAAGCCAAAAATTAGGATTAAATGGATGGTTGTTGTTAGCTGTATCATTTATTTCAGTGTCGACTTTTACGATTTTTACTACTTGGGTTACGACTTATGGTCAGGAATATTTAAACTTAAGCCAATCACAAAGTTCGATTTATGTTAGTGTTTATAGTGTATGTTCGATTATTTCTGTTTTTGTGACATCAGCTATTGTGAAACTTGGTGTGAAAAAGACGACAATTTTAAGTGTTGGCTTACTTATGACGACCATTAGTTTAACTGCCATTAACTTTTTGCCGACTCCTATGATGTTATTTGTTACAACTATTTTAATTGGTTTTTTTGCAGCTGGAGGTCTATGGCAATTAGGATTGATGCAATTTTTAGAAACGATTAATCAACCGAAAGGAAAACTTACTAGTTATTATTCTTTGGCCGCTTCCTTAGCTTTATTTTTAATTCCAAGTATTACAGGTTACTTTGCTGAAAAAAATATAGCTCTTGTATTTGTGATTGATAATATAGTTTCTTTAGTTGGTTTACTTGCAGTAATAGTTTTAATAATGAGATTTTATACAAATAAATCTGTGGCACAAAGTAAATAAAGTAATTTTATAATTGTTTCAGATACAAAGTAAATATTTAACCTATATACACTGTCATTATATAATAGTGCCAGAATAATGCTTAAAAGTCTTAATATTGAGATTTTATTTTCTAAATTCAAGCTTTTTGGTAACAGCGGTGCTATGATAAAAATGTTCATTAGCAACTTGCTTCCTACGTATATGTATTAGGATATAAATTTTTAGTAGTAGTAGTTTTATATTTCGATAGTAGCAGCTATTATCCCTTTTTTGATGTCTCTCTTGTAGGTGCTGATGGACAGTTATAATTTTTATATTTATAACTTATAGGTGTGACTTATTTGTCAAAGTAGTAGTTGTAGAAAGTTATTTTTGATAACTTTTCTACGAAAGACGTAAGAAGCTAGAACTAAATTTAGTTCTAGCTTCTTTTTGCTTTATACATTAACGCTTTTGTACAAAAAAAGATAGCTGCAAGCTGCAGCTATCTCAAATATAAATCTTATAAGTAGTATTTATCTTTAACTTCTAATGTTTCATCATCTAATTCATATACAAGTGGTTGACCTGTAGGGATTTCTAAATCCATGATGTCTTCATCAGAAATACCTTCGATATGTTTAGCTAAAGCACGTAATGAGTTACCGTGTGCAGCAACTAAAACATTTTTACCATCTAATAATGTTGGTGCGATTTCGTCTTCCCAGAATGGAACAACGCGTTCTAAAGTAACTTTTAAGTTTTCACCAGCAGGAATTGATGATTTTTGTAATTGAGCGTAACGACGATCATGGATAGCTGAACGTTCGTCTGATTCATCCAATAGTGGAGGAAGAACGTCATATGAACGACGCCATAATTTAACTTGGTCAGCACCGTATTTTTCAGCTGTTTCTTGTTTATTTAAACCTTGTAATTCACCATAATGACGTTCGTTTAAGCGCCATGATTTTGTTTCAGGAATCCATAATTGATCAGATTCTTCTAAAATATAGTGACAAGTTTTGATAGCACGATCTAAAACTGAAGTATAAGCGTGGTCTAATTCGATACCAGCAGCTTTAACTTTACGTCCGCCTTCGCGTGCTTCGTTAATACCTTTTTCTGTTAATTGAACGTTAGTCCAACCTGTGAATAGATTTTTTTGGTTCCATTCACTTTCGCCATGGCGTGAAAATACTAATTTTACCATTAGGAAAGCCTCCTTAAAGAATTTATACACTAATATTATAAGTAATTATAAATATAAAGAAAAGGGTAAATTATAAAATATTGTTATTTTCTAAAACTTTTATCCCTTCTGAAGTTCCTACAATAACCTTATTCACCATATTTAAAAAGAGACCATGTTCCACTACGCCAGTCATATTAGATAGTTGGTTAGCTAATAAAATAGCATCTTCTTGCGTAGGGATTTGTTCTAAATGACAATCAATAATGTAGTTACCACTATCAGTGATAAATAATTGATTATTAGTTGTGCGCATACTTGGCTTGTAGCCTAACTCTTGGAATAAATTAAATAATTGTTTGTGGCCATAAGGGATTACTTCGATTGGAAGCGGGAAAACTCCTAATGTTTCGACTAATTTACTTTCGTCAACAATCCAAATGTAATCTTTAGAATATGTTGCTACTGTTTTTTCATATAATAAAGCTCCGCCGCCACCTTTAATGCCATTTAAATGAATATCGACTTCATCTGAACCATCAATTGTTAAATTAACATACGGAACATCATCAATACTTTTTAAAGGAATATTTAAACTACGTGCTTGTTTTGCTGTAACTTCTGATGTTGTAACACCGATAATATTTAAATTTTCTTCACGTAAACGACGACCCAGTTCTTCGACTAAATAATAAGCAGTACTACCAGTACCTAGGCCGACAATCATATCGTCTTTAACATAATTAGCGGCATGGATTGCTGCCATTTGTTTTAAGTTCATCCAAAAAACCTCCAACTGTCATGTTACTTTTATTTTATAGTCGTTAGCTATAAAATAAAAGTCTCAAAGTTGAAAAACGCTATAAAAAAGACGTTGACTATTTAGAAAATGGATGCTAAGATAAGTAATGTGCTTTTAAGTAAGCATTATTTTTTAGAATATAAAAATGATACACCGGGATATGTGTATCTAGATAAATTACCAGAAAGGGAGGAGGAAAACGAAATGCCAACAATTAACCAATTAGTTCGTAAACCTCGTAAATCAAAAGCTACTAAATCAAATTCACCAGCTTTGAATCATGGTTATAATAGTTTCAAAAAAGTTCAAACTAACGTAGATTCACCACAAAAACGTGGCGTATGTACTCGTGTTGGAACAATGACACCTAAAAAACCTAACTCAGCTTTACGTAAATATGCTCGTGTACGTTTATCAAACTTAATCGAAGTAACAGCATATATTCCAGGTATCGGCCACAACTTACAAGAACACAGCGTTGTATTAATCCGCGGTGGACGTGTAAAAGACTTACCAGGGGTACGTTATCATATCGTTCGTGGTGCTTTAGATACTGCAGGTGTTACAGATCGTAAACAAAGCCGTTCTAAATACGGTACTAAAAAACCAAAATAATAAAAGAAAAAAAGTAATTCATTTGGAAGGAGGACTACGGAATGCCTCGTAAGGGACCAGTTGCAAAACGCGATGTTTTACCAGATCCGATTTATAATTCAAAAATGGTAACACGTTTAATCAACCGTGTAATGATCGATGGTAAACGTGGTACAGCTACAAATATTATTTATAGCGCATTTGAAATCATCAAAGATAAAACAGGAAATGAACCATTAGAAGTATTTAACCAAGCTATGGAAAATGTAATGCCAGTACTTGAAGTTAAAGCTCGCCGTGTTGGTGGTTCTAACTACCAAGTTCCTGTTGAAGTTCGTCCAGAACGTCGTGTAACTTTAGGTTTACGTTGGATCGTTAGCTATGCACGTCTACGTGGTGAACACACTATGGAAGAACGTTTAGCTAAAGAAATCATGGATGCAGCAAACAACACAGGTGCATCAGTTAAAAAACGTGAAGATACACATAAAATGGCTGACGCTAACCGTGCATTTGCACATTATCGTTGGTAATCTGTTGTCTAGTTTTAGACAATATCACATATTAAAAGGGGGATCATTATGCCACGCGAATTTAGTTTAGAAAAAACTCGTAACATTGGTATCATGGCCCACATTGACGCAGGTAAAACAACTGCAACAGAACGTATTTTATACTACACAGGTAAAATTCATAAAATTGGTGAAACACACGAAGGTGCTTCACAAATGGACTGGATGGAACAAGAACAAGAACGTGGTATTACAATTACATCTGCTGCTACAACAGCTCAATGGAAAGGTCATCGTATCAACATCATCGACACACCAGGGCACGTAGACTTCACAGTTGAAGTTGAACGTTCATTACGTGTTTTAGATGGTGCTGTAACTGTTTTAGATGCTCAATCAGGTGTTGAACCTCAAACAGAAACAGTTTGGAATCAAGCTACAACATACGGTGTTCCACGTATCGTTTTTGCTAACAAAATGGATAAATTAGGTGCCAACTTCTTATACTCAGTTGACACATTACATGATCGTTTAAACGCGAATGCACATCCAATTCAATTACCGATTGGTGCTGAAGATGACTTCCGCGGAATTATCGACCTTGTAAAAATGAAAGCCGAAATCTACACAAACGATTTAGGTACAGAAATCCAAGAAACAGAAATCCCAGAAGAATATCAAGCACAAGCTGAAGAATATCGTGAAAAATTAATTGAAGCAATTGCTGAAATTAATGAAGATATTATGGAAAAATATTTTGAAGGTGAAGAAATTTCAGAAGCTGAATTAAAAGCAGCTATCCGTAAAGGTACTATTGATGTAGAATTCTACCCAGTATTATGTGGTTCAGCCTTCAAAAATAAAGGGGTACAATTATTACTAGATGCTGTTATTGATTACTTACCAGCACCTACTGATATTCCTGCAATTAAAGGTATCGTACCTCGTACTGATGAAGAAGTAGAACGTCCAGCTTCAGACGAAGAACCATTCTCATCATTAGCATTTAAAGTTATGACTGACCCATTCGTAGGTCGTTTAACATTCTTCCGTGTGTACTCAGGTACTTTAGACGCTGGTTCATACGTCTTAAATGCTACTAAAGATAAACGTGAACGTGTAGGACGTATTTTACAAATGCACGCTAACTCACGTGAAGAAATTTCAACAGTATATTCAGGTGATATCGCTGCTGCTGTTGGTTTGAAAAACACAACAACTGGTGACACATTATGTGATGAGAAAAATCCAGTAATCTTAGAATCAATGGAATTCCCAGAACCAGTTATCCAAGTTGCGATTGAACCAAAATCAAAAGCAGACCAAGATAAAATGGGTATCGCTTTACAAAAATTAGCTGAAGAAGATCCAACATTCCGTGCTGAAACAAACGAAGAAACAGGCGAAACAGTTATCGCTGGTATGGGTGAATTACACTTAGATATCATCGTTGACCGTCTACGTCGTGAATTTAACGTTGAAGCTAACGTTGGTGCTCCTCAAGTTTCATACCGTGAAACATTCCGTGGTAGCACACAAGCTGAAGGTAAATTCGTTCGTCAATCAGGTGGTAAAGGTCAATACGGTCACGTATGGATCGAATTCACACCAAATGAAGAAGGTAAAGGCTTCGAATTTGAAAATGCAATTGTCGGTGGTGTTGTTCCACGTGAATACATCCCAGCAGTTGAAACTGGACTTAAAGATGCAATGGAAAACGGTGTCTTAGCAGGTTATCCATTAGTTGACATTAAAGCAAAACTTTATGATGGTTCATACCATGATGTCGACTCAAATGAAACAGCTTTCCGTGTTGCTGCGTCAATGGCACTTAAAGAAGCTGCTAAAAAAGCAAATCCAGTAATCTTAGAACCTATCATGGCAGTTGAAGTAGTTATCCCAGAAGAAAACTTAGGTGACGTTATGGGACACGTAACAGCTCGTCGTGGACGTGTTGAAGGAATGGAAGCACGTGGTAAACAACAAATCGTTCATGCGATGGTTCCACTTGCTGAAATGTTTGGTTATGCTACAACATTACGTTCAGCAACACAAGGTCGTGGTACATTCAGTATGACATTTGATCACTATGAAGATGTACCTAAATCAGTACAAGACGAAATTATTAAGAAAAATGGTGGAGAAGCTTAATAATCTCCCTAAAGACTATATTTTTTAGTAAGAGTCGTGTACAATACTAATAGAAGATAATGCAAATATATTTTGCGTTACAAATATATTTACAAATTTAGGAGGAAATTTATAATGGCAAAAGAAAAATTTGACCGTTCTAAACCCCATGTTAACATTGGTACAATCGGCCACGTTGACCATGGTAAAACAACATTAACTGCAGCTATCACTTCAGTATTAGCTAAAGATGGTGGCGCTGAAAAAATGGCTTATGACCAAATCGATGGTGCTCCAGAAGAACGTGAACGCGGTATCACAATCTCAACAGCACACGTTGAATATGAAACACCAAACCGTCACTATGCACACGTTGACTGCCCAGGACACGCTGACTATGTTAAAAACATGATCACTGGTGCTGCTCAAATGGACGGTGCTATCTTAGTAGTATCAGCTGCTGATGGTCCAATGCCACAAACACGTGAACACATCTTATTATCACGTCAAGTTGGTGTTCCTTACATCGTAGTATTCTTAAACAAAGTTGACCAAGTTGACGACGAAGAATTATTAGAATTAGTTGAAATGGAAGTTCGTGAATTATTATCAGAATATGACTTCCCAGGTGATGACCTACCAGTTATCTCAGGTTCAGCTCTTAAAGCTTTAGAAGGCGAAGCAGAATTCGAAGATAAAATCCGTGAATTAATGGCTGCTGTTGATGAATACATCCCAACACCAGAACGTGATAACGATAAACCATTCATGATGCCAATCGAAGACGTGTTCTCAATCACAGGTCGTGGTACAGTTGCTACTGGTCGTGTTGAACGCGGTAAAGTTGAAGTTGGTAACGAAGTTGAAATCGTTGGTATTAAAGAAGAAATCCAAAAAACAACTGTTACTGGTTTAGAAATGTTCCGTAAATTATTAGATTACGCTGAAGCTGGTGACAACGTTGGTGCTTTATTACGTGGTATCGACCGTGAAGAAATCGAACGTGGTCAAGTTTTAGCTCAACCTGGAACAATCACACCACATAAAAAATTCAAAGCACAAGTTTATATTTTAACTAAAGATGAAGGTGGTCGTCACACACCATTCTTTAACGACTACCGTCCACAATTCTACTTCCGTACAACAGACGTTACTGGTAAAATCCAATTACCAGAAGGCGTAGAAATGGTTATGCCTGGTGATAACGTAACTATCGAAGTTGAATTAATCCACCCAATCGCTATCGAAAACGGTACACAATTATCAATCCGTGAAGGTGGCCGTACAGTTGGTGCTGGACAAGTTACAGAAATCGAAGAATAATCTTTAAAAACTTGTTAATCAAGTCCACTGCAATTTGCAGTGGACTTTTTTTGTTGGTTTATGCCATAAATTATTTTCTGTAGTTCATCAAAATTTAAGATTAAGGATGAAACAATATATAGTTATTTATCACATTGTTATTTTTGATTTAAATGTTGTTCATTTATCAAACAATATTGCTTGGTGAAAATAATGAAAATCCGCAAATTTGTTTATTTATTTCCAAAATTTTGTTTTAAAAATCGTAATTTAATCAAGTTTATATTAGTTTGTACATCTTTTTTATTTTCAATTTAAATAAAATTATTTTTTTATAAGGTGTTATAAAGTGCAATAAATAATATAATATTTTATCTCTGTGATAAATTTAGTATTAGTTAATAATAATTAACTAATTTTGATTTCATAATTAATTGAATTTTGAGGAGTTACGAAGTATATGCATCATGCCAAAAGTCTTTTGACAAAATGCAAGTTTACGCTTTTTGCATTAGTAGTATTGTTATTACCGATGTTTGCTAATACTGTACAAGCAATTACAATGCAAAATGCGAAAGCAACACCAGGTGAAGGACAAGTGATTGTAACTGATCTGACAGTTAACAAAACAGAAGTCGCATATGGTGGCACAGTCGATGTTACAGGTTACATTTGAAGGTGGACGTAATGTTCAGCCGGGTCAACAAATTGTTATTGATTTACCACAACGTACAACAGATGTAGCCGGTTTACAAGGTGTAACTGGTAAGTGGGAAATTGACGGAACGATGGGTGATCAGACAATTAAGCACGTTGCTGATGCCGTCGTAACAACAGATAAAGTCACTATTACATTTAATGAAAGTGTTAAAGATTTACCAAATGGATTCACAGGTACATTTAAATTTAGTGCCAAAGCAGTGAAGCAACAAAGTTCTGAAGAAGTGACAACACCAGTGAAAATTGTTGTTGACGGTGTAGAAGTTACAATCAATGTGAAGCCAGGTGAAAATACAGGCGGTTCGGGAAATCCTCTACCACCAATTAATCCTGATGAAGAAATGTTAACAAAAAATGGTGTTACAGGTACGGAAGGTAAAATTCGTTACACTATTTCAGGAACAGCACCAGGTGCTAATTCAGGTAATGTTGTAATTACAGATACACCATCAGGGTATAAAGGAAAAATTGACGAAAAAACATTTTGGTTAGAACTTGTAACTAATGAAATAGGTGAAGATGGTGAATTACAAGCTGTTAAACAAGGTTATGGTATAGATAAAATTCGTAATGAATTAGGTGGTACATTAACATTTACAGATGATGGCGGCTTTATTTTAACATTACCAGCTGAAGTAGTTCAAGATGCTAAATTCAATATCATTTATAATTTTGTGCCAGAGGGGACACCAAATTCCAATACAGTCTTTAAAAATAAAGTCGAATTAGAATATAACAATGTTCATAAGGAAGAATCAGCTGAAGTCATTTATCGTCAAGAAGGTGGCGGTGAAATTATTGGCTTGCAAGGTAGTACGTTGACATTGTTAAAAAAAGATTCGACTGATGGAACATTACTTCCAGGAGCAACTTTTCAATTAACAAGTACAAATGGATATTCACAAGAGGCTACTTCTGGTGAAGATGGTTTATTAACATTTACTGGTATAACTGATGGTGAATACACATTAATGGAAACAAATTCTCCCGCAGGTTATCAATTAAGTCAAGATACATATACTTTTACAGTTCAAGATGGCCAACTTGTTGGCGGAAATTTACCATCATCATTTGTGATTGGTAATAAAAAGATTCAAACAAGTACGAGTAGTCAATCAAATGTCTCATCAAGTTCAAGTAAATACGTAATTTCAAGCAGTAAAGCAAGTACAAGCAAAACAACTGCTGAAAGTAGTAAAGCAAGTACAAGCAAAACAGCAACAAGCAGTAAAGCAAGTACAATTGGATCTACAACAAGTAGCAAAGCAAGTACAAGTAAAACTACAAGTGCACAATCAACAAGTAGTAAAATAAGTACAAGCAAACCTGCCACAAGCAGCAAAGCAAGTACAAGCAAACCAACTACTACAAGTAGTAAAACAAAAACAAGTGAATCTGAGACTACAGGAAGTACTTCTAATTCACAAAATGATGAAAAATCAAATAATATTTTCGTTTATATCTTAAACTTCTTCCGTGGTAATCATCATGATAATAATGGTAATGGTGCTGGCCAAGGTAATATGAAGAAAAATGGTAATCTAGGTGCAAATCGAAATGGTAATACCAATAATGAAGGTGCACATAAAGAGCAAAGAACTGGAAGCGGATTGCCACAAACAGGCGAAATTATTCAATATGGTTTAATTGCGTTAGGTATCATTATTTTAATTGGTACAGGAGTATGGTACTTCATGCGGAGACGTCGTTCTTAATTATTAAATAAATAGTTATTAATCAAAAAGACTAGATCGATGATGATCTAGTCTTTTTTTGATAAAAAAAGCATCAGTCTAATCACTGATGCTCATAGTTAATTATTCTGCTAATTGTAAGTCGCTTGGCATTTCACCGTCATGATTGAAATAAATATCATACCAAACTAAGAATGTATAAATATTCCAAATTTTTGTACGGTCCTCATTTTTTTCATTGTAAAAATCATCCAACATTTGAGTAATTTTTTCTTGGTCAAAAAACTCAGTTACAAAATCACGTTGGAACATTTCACGAACGACATGATAATATTTATCTTCACGTAACCAAACTTTAACTGGTGTTGGGAAACCTAATTTTGTACGATCATACCATTCTTTTGGTATATGTCGAGCAGCAGCTTGGCGGAATGCATATTTTGTGTTTTCGGAATTAATCATATATTTAGTCGGTATTTTAGCTGAAACTTTAGCTACTTCAGTATCTAAAATAGGAACACGTAATTCCAATGAATGAGCCATTGACATTTTATCAGCTTTTAATAAAATATCTCCTGGCATCCATTGATGGATATCTAAATATTGCATTTTCCGAATTTCACTTTTTTCATTCGCTACATTTTGATAAATCGGATTGACAATTTCTGCTGGTGTTTTACCAATTTGATAGTCTTTTGTCAAAATTTCATTTGCTTCTTCAACATCAAAAATTTTAGCATGACCGATGAAAAATTCTTCTGCTGGAGCAAGGGAAGTGTATAAATGTAATTGACCTTTAAATTTTTTATATTTAATTGATTTAGCAATACTATAACGTATACTTTTTGGTAATTTTTTCAAACCTTCAGCTACGACACGTAATGGTTTTGAATTTGTGTAAAAACCGTATGTTTGGTATCCACCAAATAATTCGTCAGCACCTTCACCACTCATGACGGCTTTAACATCACGACTAGCAAATTCTGATAAGAAGTATAGAGGTACGCAAGAGAAGTTTGAATCTGGCTCATCTAAAAAATATTGAATTTTCGGAAAAGCAGCAAAAGCTTCACTAGACGTTAACACACGTGCTTTATTATGTAATTTTAAAATTTCAGCTAATTTATGTGCTTCATCAGCCTCACTATAATCACCAACATCAAATCCGATTGAATATGTTTTATCGGGACGTAAAACAGATGTTACATAACTTGAATCAACACCACTTGATAAAAATGATCCAATTTCAACATCAGCTTCACGGTATAAGTCCACTGATTCTTCCACTGTTTTATCGATTAAGTTAACAGTGTCTTCTAATGACATTTTTTCTGGCTGAGCTTTGAAATCATAATATTGTTCAATATGCATTTGCCCATTATGATAAGTAAAACGATGACCTTCTTTTAATTTGAAGACACCTTTGAAAAAAGTCTCGTTAATTGCAGGATATTGGAATGTCATAAAAGGACGTAGCGCTTCTTTATTTAATTTTTTTTGGAAATTTGGATGTGGTAAGAAACTTTTGATTTCTGAACCATACATGAAAGTTTCGTTCATTTGAGTATAGTAAAATGGCTTAATGCCGAATTGATCACGAGCGCCAAATAATGTTTTTGTTTCTTCGTCCCAAATAACAAAGGCAAACATACCGCGTAATTTATTTGTGATTTCCGCTCCGTATTCTTCATAACCGTGTAAAATAACTTCAGTGTCAGTTTGGGTTTTAAAAATATGACCTTTATTGATTAAATCTGCACGTAAATCTTTATAATTATAAATCTCACCATTAAATGTAATTACTTTTGTATTATCTTCATTATAAATAGGTTGACTACCTTCTGATAAATCAACAAAACTTAAACGACGAAAACCAATAGCAACGTCGTCAGTAATATGCATACCTGAACTATCAGGGCCACGGTGTGCAATTTTATCCATCATTTTTTGTAGTGTTGTTTCTTTTTCATTGAAATTCATTTGATCAACAAAGCCGACAATTCCACACATGAATGAAATCTCCTTTCGAAAGCATAGTTATTGCTATATATATAATGTAAAATTATTTTTAACGAAAAGCTATATAAAAAAACTAAACTTAATGAAATTATAACATAATTTAGATGTCAACAATTATTAAAACAATTTTCAAGTATTTATTACTGAAAATAATTATTAATATAATGTAATTATTTATGATAGGAGCTAACTTAAAATTTTTAAAAATAGCGAGTTACTTAATGCTACAATAAATGCATAAGGAGACGATTTGACATGGCAAAGATTTTAATTGTCGAAGATGATTTGAAAATTTGTAGTGAATTACAAATTTTACTTCAAAGATATAACTACCAAAGTGAAGCAATTAGTGATTTTTACACTGTAGTTGAGAAAATCCAAACGACTAATGCAGATTTAGTTTTACTAGATTTAACATTGCCTAATTATGATGGCTTTCATATTCTTAAAGAAGTTCGGAAAAAATCCAATATACCAATTATTATTTTAACTAGTCAACAAACAGAATTTGCTGAATTAATGAGTATGCAACTAGGTGCTGATGATTATGTTAGCAAACCATTTAATCCGCAAATTTTAATTGCGCGAGTTCAAGCTGTTTTAACACGTGTTCATCAAGTGGACAAAGATAATTATTTAATCCATCCACAATTTCGCTATAATACTAGTAATCATGAACTTATGACAGAATCGGAAACAACTGCCTTGACGAGTAATGAACATCACATCTTAGAACAATTACTTAGACATAAGGGACAAATTGTAACGCGACATGATTTGATGGATTATTTATGGTCAAATCACGAATTTGTTGATGATAATACATTAACAGTAAATGTTAATCGCTTACGTAAAAAATTAGCATCAATTGGTTTAGAAAATTTAATAACAACAAAACGTGGTGAAGGATATTTATTAAAATGACATTTAAAGAATATTTTTTAGATCATAAACTGGCAATGTTAATTAATATTATTGTTTATGGATTATTATTAATTATTTTTGGTAAATTACCGCTTAGTTCAAGTGATATTGTTATGATTATGATATTGCTTCTAGGTTCAAATGTAGGAATCTATTTTTATTATTTTTTGCGTAAAGCAAAATATTTAAATCAAATTAATCAATATATTCAAAATTTAGATGAAAAGTATCTATTAAGTACATTATTACAAGTGAATAATACAAACGAAGAAGAACGACTATATGAAATTTTCCGACAAATGACAGCTAGTTACAATGGAGAGATTAATTGTTTACAACAAAAACAAGCTGATTATTATGATTATATTCAAATGTGGATGCATGAAATTAAATTACCTATTTCAGCATTACAATTAATGGCAGAAAATCAACATTTGAATAAATATGATGTGGAAGTAGAAATTGTTAGACTGGAACGTTTACTTGAGCAATCACTTTTTTATGCTAAAAGTGAAGTGGTCGCCCATGATTATCAAATTAAACCTTGTTCGATTAATGAAGTTTTACAAAAGTGTTTAACATATAATGCTAAAGAGTTGATTCATTATAATTTTCAAATTAAGCTACCTCAGAACGACGCTATAGTTAATACTGACACAGAATGGTTGAGGTTTATTATTAATCAAATTATTGCTAATGCAATTAAATATCGGCGAGAGACAAAGCTAGAGTTTGTGTTAGAAGAAATAAGTAATGGGTATACGTTGCATATCAAAGACTTCGGGATTGGTATTCCAGCTAAAGATTTACCACAAATATTTAAAAAAGGTTATGTGGGAACTAACGGACGAAAAATAGGCCAAGCAACAGGATTTGGTTTATATATTTGTCAACAGTTATGTAGGAAATTATTAATTGATTTGCAAGTAACATCACAGCTAAATCAATTTACAGACGTTCAATTAATATTTCGTAATGAAAAAACAACATTAATTAAGTGACAAAATTGTCACTTTTTTGTTTGGAAAATCGATGTTTTAGCTTTTTATTCTTTTTTATAATAAATGTATAAATTTATAGAAGGGAGTTTGAAAGTGGTGACAAATTTATTGCAAGTAAAACAATTAACAAAATATTATGGAACAACTAAAAGTGTGACTAAGGCTTTAGATGGAATTAATTTTGAAGTGACAAAAGGTGAATTTGTTGGAGTAATGGGTCCCAGTGGATCTGGTAAAAGTAGCTTGCTTAATTGTATTGCCACATTAGATAGACCCACAAGTGGGGAAATATTATTGGATGGTACGAATTTAGTTAAATTGAAAAGTAAGAAGTTAGAACAAATTCGCAATCAAAAACTAGGTTTTATATTCCAAAATTTTAATTTACTTGATACATTATCAGCTTATGATAATATCGCTTTAGCTTTAACTATTCAGAAAGTTTCAAGTAAGTTAATTGATCAACGCATTCAAGATATTGCTGAAAAGTTAAATATTACAAAATTATTGAATAAATTTCCGTATGAATTATCGGGTGGAGAAAAGCAGAGAATTGCAGCAGCAAGAGCAATGGTTACAAATCCAGAAATTTTATTAGCTGATGAACCTACAGGAGCACTTGATTCGAAGTCGGCACGGAAATTACTAGACAGATTGTCTTTTTTAAACGAACAATATCAGGCTACTATTTTAATGGTAACTCATGATGCGTTTACAGCCAGTTTTGCTAGTCGTATTTTATTTATTAAAGATGGCAAAGTATTTAATGAATTATATCGTGGTGATGATACTCGGGAAGAGTTTTTCGATCGTATTTTAGATGTCATTGCAATTATTGGAGGTGGCAATGATGTATTTTAAATTAGCTTTTCGAAATATCAAAAATAGTGCTCGACAATATTTGGTTTATTTTTTTACGTTAGTTTTTGGTGTTGTTTTATTTTATACCTTTAATTCTATTTCAGCGCAAAGCGTTATGTTGAAATTAAGTGAAGATCAATCGTTAATTTTTCAATCTGTTGATAAAATTATGGCGTATATATCGCTGTTTTTATGTTTAGTATTAGGTTTTTTAATTATTTATACAAATAAATATATGATTAAACGCCGTTCTAAGGAATTCAGTATTTATTTAACTTTAGGAATGCCGAAAAAGAAATTATCTTTAATATTATTGTTTGAAAATATGATTATTGGTTTCTTTTCTTTAGTTAGTGGTTTGTTTATTGGATTGATTACTTCGCAATTATTAGCTTTGTTGACTAGTTATATGTTTGAAATAGAGTTTATGCATTTTCGCTTTGTATTTTCATGGGATAGTTGTTTACGAACAATAGTCTTATTTAGTTTGATTTATTTGATGGTTTATATTTTCAATATTTTTACAATTCGTAAAATTAGTATTATTGAATTAATGAAGAAAAATGAAGTTATTCAAAATAAGAGACGAATTCCATGGTGGTGTCATGCTTTATTGGCAATTTTGGGAATTGGTCTATTTTTATATGGAGATATTAAGGTTTCTATTATTGATGTTAGTACCTTGAATGGTATTTTATTAGATCAGTGTATTTTATCAGGAATTGTCGGAACAGTTTTATTTATTTTTTCAGGAACGAATTTATTTTTAGGTTTGGTTAAAAAACTGCAAAGAGTTTACTATAAAAATTTACATCCATTTGTTTTTAATCAAATAAGTAGTGAAATGACAATATCATTTGTTTCTTTATCCATCACTTGTCTGATGATTTTTACAGCTATTTGTATGTTAGCTGGTGGGATGGGATTGAATGCAACTTTTACTTCCCAAACTAAGTTAGCAGCTCCCTTTGATGGTAGTTTTCAATCTCCAGAACCAATTAAACAAGTATTGGCAGAGAAACATATTAATTTAGATAGGTATGCTAAGGAGGAAGCTGAAGTAGCAGTTTATCAAATACCAAGTGTTAAAAGTCAACAATTTTTGAAAAATAAACATAGCAAAGAAGTGGCTAATTTATATGAATTTAAATATAATCATCCTGTTCGTATTATTTCACTTAGTGCATTTAATAAAAATAATGAATTGTTAAATCAACCAAAAGTTCATTTAGCAAAAGATCAATATTTAATGGCAGGTAATAAAGTTGATTTTGTAAATCAATTACGTAAAGATACTATAATTACAATCGGTAATAAAAAATTAACTTTAGGTCAGAGTGAATATTATAAACAGGGTTGTGTTAATAATTTATTGGCTATTGATATCCTTTATTTAGTGGTGCCAGATCAGTATTTAACTCAGTTTAAACCGAACTACTATTATTTAAATATTAAAATGAAATCAAATAAAGCGAGAGATGAATTAAATCAACAAATCAATCATAATGATAGTAATTATTTTCCTGGTAATTTTATAACTAAGAAGTATGTTTATGAATCAACTTCGATGTTAGGAGCTTTAGCTTCGTATATTGGTATTTATATCGGCTTTGTCTTTTTGATGTCTTCGGCTGTATTATTATCAATACAACAATTAACTAAAAGTGATAAAGATGTTAAGAGATATTTAACATTAAAACAGATTGGAGCTACGCGGAAAATGTTAAATTCTGCTTTATGGCAACAAATTACTATATTTTTTGGTTTTCCATTTATCTTAGCCCTTTTCCACTCGTTATTTGGTTTACAATATATTGAAAAAGTGACTGAAACACTAGGAGGCGTTGCTAATGATTTAGGTGTGACAATTACTTTTATTATCGTCTTTTGTGTATATTTGATTTATTTCACATTTACATATTTTAGCGCACGTCGTCAGTTGATTAAGTAGCAGAGAAATTTTTCTCTGCTCTTTTTTGTATCTTTTCAGAAAAATTTGGAAAAGTGATTGCAATTTAAATATGTTTTTAGTACAATAAAAAAGGTGCTACTCAAGAAATATAGCACTGGAGAAGAACGACAATAGCCGTGATTCTTCGGCGATGAAGCGAGAGGTTGCGACACGCCCGGACGCTTTGCCACGAGGGGCGTCGGAGATTTTCGTGGAGCTATGTCTACTTTTTAAAAATAGGCGAAGGAGGGAAAAAGATGGCAAAACAAAAAATTCGTATTCGTCTAAAAGCGTATGAACACCGTATTTTAGACCAATCAGCAGAAAAAATTGTAGAAACAGCAACAAGAACAGGAGCAACTGTATCAGGTCCGATTCCGTTGCCAACAGAACGTTCATTATACACTGTTATTCGTGCGACTCATAAATATAAAGATTCTCGCGAACAATTTGAAATGCTAACACATAAACGTTTAATCGATATTGTTAATCCAACACCAAAAACAGTTGATGCTTTAATGAAGCTTGACTTACCAAGTGGTGTAAATATTGAAATCAAATTATAATTTTTAAATATTTTTTGGAGGTGTACTCATGACAAAAGGAATCTTAGGGAAAAAAGTGGGAATGACACAAATCTTCACAGATAATGGTGAGCTAATCCCTGTAACAGTAATCGAAGCTACTCCAAACGTTGTTTTACAAGTTAAAACAATGGAAACAGATGGTTACGAAGCTGTTCAATTAGGTTACCAAGACAAACGTGAAGTTTTAGCGAACAAACCTGCGAAAGGTCATGTAGCAAAAGCTAACACGGCTCCTAAGCGCTTCATCCGCGAAATTCGCAATGCAGAGCTTGGAGAAGTCGAAGTTGGTTCAGAAATCAAAGTAGATATTTTCGAAGCTGGCGATATCGTTGATGTCACAGGTACAACAAAAGGTAAAGGTTTCCAAGGCGCAATTAAACGTCATGGTCAATCACGTGGACCTATGTCACACGGTTCTCGTTACCATCGTCGTCCTGGATCAATGGGTCCAGTTGCACCAAACCGTGTATTCAAAAACAAACATTTAGCTGGTCGTATGGGTGGTAACCGTGTTACTATTCAAAACCTTGAAATTGCTAAAGTTGATACAGATCGTAATGTAATTTTAGTTAAAGGTAATGTACCAGGTGCTAAAAACTCATTAATTCAAATTAAATCAGCAGTTAAGGCTGCTAAATAATAGTTAGGGAAGGAGGAACATAGAATGCCAACAGTTGCATTATACAAACAAGATGGAACTAAAAGTGGAGATATCACTTTAAATGATGCTATTTTCGGTATCGAACCAAATGAACATGTAGTTTATGACGCAATTATTATGCAACGTGCTTCATTACGTCAAGGAACACATGCAACAAAAAATCGTAGCGCTGTTCGCGGTGGTGGTCGTAAACCATGGCGTCAAAAAGGAACAGGTCGTGCTCGTCAAGGATCAATCCGTTCACCACAATGGCGTGGAGGAGGTACTGTATTTGGTCCAACACCTCGTTCATACAGCTACAAACTTCCTAAAAAAGTTCGTCGCTTAGCTATTAAATCAGTATTATCTGAAAAAGTTGCTAGTGATAACTTAGTAATGATGGATGCTTTAACATTTGAAGCTCCAAAAACAAAAGAATTTAAAGCCGTATTATCAAGCTTAAATATCGCAGAAAAAACATTAGTTGTTTTAGAAAACGAAAACGAAACAGCAATGTTAGCAGCTCGTAACTTACCAAACGTTGCAGTTGTTTACGCAGATAACGTTAGCGTTTTAGATGTTGTTTCAGCAGATAAAATGATGATGACTAAAGCGGCTCTAGAGAAAATTGAGGAGGTGCTTGCATAATGAATTTATTTGACGTAATCAAAAAACCAGTTTTCACTGAAAAAGCATATATGTCAATGCCTGAAAAACGTTATGTTTTCGAAGTTGATACACGTGCTGACAAAACATTAGTTAAACAAGCAGTTGAAAAAGTTTTTGGTGTCGAAGTTAAAAAAGTTAACATTATGAATGTTAAACCAAAAATGAAACGTATGGGTCGTTATGCAGGTTATACAAATAAACGCCGCAAAGCGATTGTACAATTAACAGAAAATTCAAAAGATATTCAATTCTTTGAAGCAGAATAATCTATCATATAGGAGGGACATGTAGTGGGTATTAAAACATACAAACCAACTTCAAATGGTCGCCGTAATATGACAGGTTCAGATTTTGCTGAAATCACAACATCAAAACCTGAAAAATCATTACTAGAACCATTAAAAAGCAAAGCTGGTCGTAACAATAATGGCCGCATTACAGTACGTCATCAAGGTGGCGGACATAAACGTAAATACCGTGTTATCGACTTCAAACGTAACAAAGATGATGTCGTAGCAACAGTTAAAACAATTGAATATGATCCAAACCGTTCTGCTAATATTGCTTTATTACACTATGAAGACGGTGTTAAATCATATATCATCGCACCTAAAGGTTTAGAAGTAGGAATGAAACTTCAATCAGGTGTTAATGCTGATATTAAAGTAGGTAACGCTTTACCATTAGCAAATATCCCAGTTGGTACAGTTGTACACAACATCGAATTAAAACCTGGTAAAGGCGGACAATTAATCCGTTCAGCAGGTACTAGCGCACAAGTGTTAGGTAAAGAAGGAAAATATGTTTTAGTTCGTTTAAACTCAGGCGAAGTTCGCATGATTTTAGATACTTGCCGTGCAACAATCGGTGAAGTTGGTAACGAACAACACGAATTAATCAATATCGGTAAAGCTGGTCGTAACCGTTGGAAAGGTAAACGTCCAACAGTTCGCGGTAGCGTAATGAACCCTAACGATCACCCACACGGTGGTGGTGAAGGTAAAGCACC
>X398_Eurasian_Reed_Warbler__coassemble_300_pt1 | contig 20423 bp, 23 predicted proteins | sample X398_Eurasian_Reed_Warbler__metabat2_low_PE_002 | metagenome-assembled genome bin X398_Eurasian_Reed_Warbler
CCTTACACATTTGGTTCGTATTGTCTTTGTTCAGTTTTCAAAAATCTAACGTCTCTTGAAGACATGTTTAAATATACCAGTAATATTTTTATTATGCAAGCTTTTTTCTACATTTTTTTAACTTTTTTTTCAAAAACGATTTTTATAAAATGAATATATAATAATCATTCGCTTTTTTTGTTTTTTTTCATTTTTTTACTATTTTTAAACTGTAAAGTCATTCGTCTTGAATGATAATCATTACCAACAACAATTTTGCCTTTTTTTGATAAATAATTTCAGCTTTATTAAACATTTTTTCAATATCCACATGTTATTTTGTATTTTTTTATTATTTCTCAACACTTTTTCTTATTTTTGTGAAACAATATAGTTATAACATGCACAAGGAGGTCGTTTATATGTGTACTGTGTTAAAATTTTTAGATAATGATGGAAATTTTTATTTCGGTCGTAATCTAGACTTAGATCAAAAAAATTACGGAGAAAAACCTTTACTTGCTCCAAAAGGCTATGAAATGAAATACAAACATTTACCAGCCGAAAAATTATCAACAGCTATCGTCGGTATCGGAATTGACTTCAATGGTTATCCACTATTTTTCGAAGCAGGAAGCGAAAAAGGGTTAGCAATCGGCAATTTAAATTTCCCAAATAACGCTTATTTCCCTACAGAAGTTGCAGATGATAAAAAAAATATTACACCATACGAATTAATGGTATGGATTTTAGATCATTGTTCAACAGTCGACGAAGTTAAAGAAAAATTAACTAAAGAAGTTAATATCATAGGAACTCCATTTAATGAACATATGCCAATCTCTCCTGTTCACTGGATGGTTACTGATAATTCTAAAAAATCAATCGTTATCGAAACTACTAAAGAAAAAGGTCTACAAGTTTACGATAACGAAATCAACGTTTTAACAAATAACCCATCTTTCGAATGGCACGTTCAACATTTAAATTGCTTTGCCGATTTAAATCCACACGATGATACTCCTTCACATTGGGGAACTCGCACTATTAACCCTCAAGGAGTCGGAACAGGATCATTAGGTTTACCAGGTGATGCTTCAACTCAATCACGTTTCATACGTAGCGCTTATCTTAATGCATTTTATCCACAAATGGATACAGAAGAGAAAAACGTCGCTCGAGCATTCAACACTCTAGGTAGTGTAGCAATGCCATTCGGTACTGTAATCAACAATGCCGGCGAACCAGAATATACTTTATATTCTTCATGTTTTTCAAATAAAACAAATACTTTTTATTGGCGTACATACGATAACGCTAACATCCGTCACGTGGCTATCACTGACGAAAACCGCGAAGGAACTAAATTATTAACTTTCGCAATGGAATAGCATAACTAAAGAATCCCCATCAAACAGGGGATTCTTTTTATATACAAAAAAGGAGCTAGACATATGCCTAACTCCCATAAAAAATTAATTATTTTAATGTTACAGTTGCGCCTGCTTCTTCTAAAGCTGCTTTTAATTCTTCTGCTTCTTCTTTTGAAGCACCTTCTTTAATTACGCTTGGAGCGCCATCTACTAATTCTTTAGCTTCTTTTAAGCCTAAGCCTGTAGCGCCACGAACTGCTTTGATAACGCCCATTTTGCTTCCGCCAACTTCAGTTAATTCAACGTCGAATTCTGATTTTTCTGCGCCACCTTCAGCACCACCAGCTGCTGCTACAGCTACAGGAGCTGCTGCTGATACGCCAAATTCTTCTTCGATTGCTTTTACTAAGTCATTTAATTCTAAAATAGTTGCTTCTTTTAACTCAGCAACGATGTTTTCAATGTTTAATGCCATTGTTAATTTCCTCCGATATTTTTTATGTAATATTTATAAATAAAAATTAAGCTACGTTAATTATGCTACTTCTTCGCCTTCTTTTGCTTCTGCAACAGCATTGACTGCATATGCAACATTGCGAACTGGAGCTTGAAGTACTGATAAAAGCATTGATAACATACCTTCGCGGTTTGGTAATGCTGCAAGTTCATTGATAGCTTCAACTGAAGATACTTTACCTTCAATTACGCCACCTTTAATTTCTAATGCTTCTGCTTGTTTAGCAAAGTTGCTCATAATTTTCGCAGGAGCTACAACATCATCATTACTAAATGCTACAGCAGTTGGTCCTTGGAATACTTCATCTAAACCTTCTAAATCAGCTGCTTTAGCTGCACGACGTAAAATTGAGTTTTTGATAACTTTCATTTCTACGCCTGCTTCACGTAATTCACTACGAAGTTTTGTAACTTCTTCTACTGTTAAACCACGATAGTCAACGATGATAGCTGATGATGCTTCTTTTAATTTAGCAGCAACAGCTTCAACTTCTTGTGCTTTTTTAGCGATAGTTGCTTCACTCATTATTTTCACCTCCTATATTAAAATAGCCGACAAAAAAATCCATGCCAAAAGACATGGATAGACAAATCGTTCAACGTTGTCCTCGGTAGGATGATTAAGCTTAACGCCCCTACTGTCTTCGGCCCTCAAATACAATATTTATAATAGCATCTCCAAAATCAATAGTCAATAATTATTTTAACAAAAAAAGCTAGGACTTAGCCTAGCTTAAAAAATTATTATTTTTTCTCAAATGAAGATGGGTTAACATGAACCCCTGGTCCAAATGTTGTTGTTACGCTAATATTTTTAACGTAAGTACCTTTAACAGCTGCTGGACGAGCTTTAACGATTACTTCGTTAATAGCTTCAAAGTTCTCAACTAATTTATCATCATCAAATGACACTTTACCGATTGGAACATGTACGTTACCAGCTTTATCTGTACGATAAGTAACTTTACCTGCTTTAATTTCTTCAACAGCTTTAGTTACATCCATTGTAACTGTTCCTGTTTTAGGGTTTGGCATTAAGCCTTTAGGTCCTAAAACACGACCTAAGCGACCAACTTGCGCCATCATATCTGGTGTTGCTACAACAACATCAAAATCGAACCAACCTTCTTGGATTTTAGCAACTAGTTCTTCATCGCCAACATAATCCGCACCTGCTGCTTCTGCTTCTTTAGCTTTTTCACCTTTAGCAAAAACTAAAACACGTTGAGTTTTACCAGTACCATTAGGTAAAACAACAGCACCACGTAATTGTTGATCTGCTTGTTTTGTATCTAAATTTAAACGATATGCTACTTCAACTGTTGCATCAAACTTAGCAAAGTTTGTTTCTTTAGCTAAAGCTACAGCATCGTTAACTGAATATAATTCATTAACATTAACTTTCTTTAATGCTTCTTGCATATTTTTGCTTTTTTTAGCCATGAATATGTTTCCTCCTATATTGTGGTATTAACGGATTTACCTCCCACTTATTTCATATCTTTCAATACGAAACACCTGAGAAGTGGATAAATTACAATTATTCAGCGATTGTAATTCCCATGCTTCGTGCAGTACCTTCAACCATGCGCATTGCAGCTTCAATGTCTGCAGCGTTTAGGTCTGGCATTTTTGTAGTTGCAATTTCACGTACTTGATCTTTAGTTACGCTAGCAACTTTATTTGTATTTGGTTCACCTGAACCTTTTTCAATTTTAGCTGCTTTTTTAAGTAATACTGCAGCTGGTGGTGTTTTAGTAATGAAATCGAATGAACGATCTTCATATACTGTAATAACAACTGGGATAATCATACCAGCTTGATCAGCTGTACGAGCATTAAACTCTTTAGTGAATCCCATGATATTGATACCAGCTTGACCTAATGCTGGACCTACCGGTGGAGCAGGTGTTGCTTTACCCGCAGGAATTTGTAATTTAACAATGTTTTCGACTTTTTTTGCCACGAGTCATACCTCCTTAAGACCGTGATGTGGTTTAATGGAGTTCGATATTTCTCCTCCCACAATATATCTGTTTAAAAGTTATAGATATACGCATAATATATTAATATTTTTTATCTATTTTTTCAAGTCTTTTTTCGATTATTTCCCCAAATAAATTCTTCAATGACCCGATCAACACGTTGCGATGCGTGCAATCCGCTATGGCTGACATACGGAATAATTGTAAATTGATAATCAATATGTTGTTTCTCCATAATCGGACTCAAAGACGCAACACTACCAATTGGAACTATACCATCGCCATGACCATTATCATAACGATCACCTGCAATATTCAACCATTCATTAACAGCTAATGGATATTTTTCAGCATTTTTAACCATTAATTTATAGGTCTTTAACATTTTTTCAGGTCCGATCTTTTCAATTTGTTTATAATCAGCATTATCTTCTTTATTTTCACCATTAAACGGCGAACCTAACGTCACCACTTTATTTACTCTCGGTACTTGTTGTCTAATTTTTGGTTCATATTCGGATAAATAAAATAACATATCCACACCACCTAATGAATGGCCGATAAAATTAACTTCTTTAATTCCACACTTTTTCTTTAAATAACGCATACAATTACCTAACCATTGCACTTGATTATATTCACTACTATCATTATTTTCAAAAATAATTTGAATGATTGAATTAGGTAAAACTTGGTATTTTCCTTCCGCGTGAACTCGACCATGATTATCGACAACTAACGTTAAATCGTGTTGACCGTTAATTGCTCGACTCATGCGTTCAATCATCGGTAACATCGAATTACGCGTTGTGGGCGAACCATGCAAAACTAATGTTGGTGTATAATCTTCCTTAATCTTTGTTTTTTTACTTTGCACACTAATAAAGATGACACTTAAAACTAATAAAATAACAGCAAATAAAACAATCAACTCTTGAAAAATTATCTTTGCCTTATTTTTTTTCATATATATAAACCAAAACGCTCGATAATAAATACCGAGCGCCCTTTCTTATTATGCTAAGTGATCAATTTGATGCATCTCTAAATCAACTGCTGCTTCACTACCAAACATATCAACTAATAACTTAACTTTTTTATTTTCTTCATCGATTACTTCAATCTTACCTGTCAATCCATTGAAGGCTCCTTGCATAATTTTGACATATTCGCCTACTTCAAATTGGCCATCATTTTCATTCATTGATTCACCCATGTCAGATAAAATCATCGCAATTTCATCATCTAATAACGGGGATGGTTTACTACCCGCACCATGCGAACCAACAAACCCTGTAACACCAGGTGTATTACGGACAACATACCATGATTCATCCGTCATAACCATTTCTACTAAAACATAGCCTGGGAAAATTTTATGAGTTAATACTTTCTCTTTACCTGTTTTAGTCGTTTCAGTTTCTTCTTCCTCAGGTACACAAACTCTAAAAATATGATCTTCCATCCCCATACTTTGCGCACGTGACAACAAGTTTTCTTTGACTTTATTTTCATATCCTGAATATGTATGTAAGACATACCATTTTTTTTCTAAAGTTTCCATACCATTCCTCCAAAAGTTTTTTCCGCCAAAATAAAAAACCTCAAGTAAGACTCGAAGTTTTCCAACACATATAGTATAGCATATTTATTCTAAAAATCAGATTTATTTTAAAAATAATTTAACTAATTGACCTAAGCCTAAATCTGCTAAAGCAAAGAATAATGCAAAAATTAAAGACATTTCAATTACGACTAACATGTCTTTACGCAATTGTTTACCTGTTGGCCAAACGACTAATTTCATTTCACGCCAAACGCTTTTAAAAAACTTAATCATAATATTTATCCCCTATTTTGTTTCTTTATGCATTGTATGCTTACCACAATACTTACAATATTTTTTTAACTCCAAACGTTCTGCTCGATGACCTTCAGAAACTGGCTTTGTATAATTTCTTGAACCACAAACAGAACAAGCTAAAGCCACTTTATTACTCTTCATACGCTGCTCCTTCATCGTCTTCAACTATTCAATATATATTATACATTTCACTATTGAAAAGAGCAAACTTTTTCAAAATCCATTAAATTTAAATGATAAAACGATAAATTTATGATATTATTACCATTATAGAGAATAATATAGAAAAAAAGGATTTACAGATGTTAATAAAACACATTGCAATACCAAAAGCGGAATTAGTTACTATTACCGAAAAAACAACTATTGAAGAAGCTTTACATGTTTTAGAAAAATCAGGCTTTAGGTGCATTCCCATTTTGGATCAAACAGGAACTATTTTCCGCGGTAATATTTACAAAATCAACATATATAAACATATGGCCTCTAACGGCGATATGCATTTACCCGTAACTTTTTTAGCTAAAAATTTTACAAAATTTATCGATATTAACGACTCATTTTTCAAAGTATTTTTCACAATTAAAGAATTACCATATATCGCTATTTTAGATGAACAAAAAAATTTTTATGGTATTTTAACTCATAATCGGTTACTAAGTATTTTAGAACAAGCTTGGAATGTCGATAATGGTGGTTATGTGTTAACTATTCAATCATTAACTAAAAAAGGGCAATTGGCACAAATCACTAAAATTATTTCACGCTATACAAGCATTTTAAACTGTATTACTCTTGATGAAGAAAAAGATGACACTAGACGTACAATCATTACGTTACCAGAATCAGTAGATGAAAATATTCGCAACAAAATCATTCAACGTCTTAACCGCAAAAATTTTAAAGTTTTAAAAGTCGAAAGTCTAAAATTAGAGGAATAAAATGGAATACCCACAAGATTTAAAAAAAGTAGCTACTAAGGCCATGGAACCTTTCCTAACTGAAGGTTTCTTATCAGGAAATGGCAATGAACATGCAAAATTAATGTTTGTCGGCGAAGCACCAGGTAAAACTGAAGTTACATCGCATTTGCCTTTTAGCGGACGTGCTGGACAAGAGTTAGATAACTTACTCAATTTGATTAATCTAAAACGAACAGATGTTTATATTACAAGTACTGTTCGTAGTAGACCATACAAATATGTTGCCGGGCGAAAAATTTCTGATATGCCAAACCGCAAACCGACTCAAAAAGAAATTACCGCTCATGCTTGTCTGCTAGATTATGAAATTAGACAAGTGCAACCTAAAATTATTGCAACACTAGGTGATGTCGCTCTAAAACGTCTTCTTGGGGCAAACTTCCAATTACGTAACGATCACGGCAAACTATTGTATCATAAAATTAAACAGTATGATTTAACAAAACAAACATATAATTGGTCAGACAACAAAATTTATTTGATGCCACTTTATCACCCAGCCGCTATTTTTTATAATCCTAAATTAAGAGATGTCATCAAACAAGATTGGCTTAATTTACACGCAGCTTTACAACGAATATAGGAGTTATAATGACAGAATTTTTTATTATTATTGACAATACAAACACAAATCATATATTAACTAATCAAGAGCTAGCTCACTTAAAACAAACATTCAAAGTTTCGTATTTGGAATGTACTGATAGTTTTGATCTAACAAATCGTTTAACTAAATATGCTGAATTTTATACTTCTGAAAATCCAGCACGACTTGTCATTTACGGTAATCAGCAAACAATGAATCTTGCCAATCAAATATTAACACCTGAGCATATTCCTTTTGGCTATTTATGGGCGCATCAATCTTTTACAGAAAATTTAAAAGAACTAGCAAAGATGGCCGAACAAACCGATTACAACGAACAAACTCTTCTTTACTTCCATGAGCAAATCACAGATACAGAAGGTTTATGTAATCAAATTAAATTTGGTAAAAAAGCACAATTATTAAAATTACAACAACAATTACATTTATTCAACTGGAAACACCCTGGCCAGTCCCTACTACGTTGTCTTCAAACAGCACCTAAATATTATCGAACTTATACCATCGATTTGTACACTAAGGGAAAATTTATTAATTTTGAACATATAGTTTCTGGAATGATTAAAACTACTGATAAGCAACTTGATTTGCAATTAGCTAAAAATTTATACCAAGACCAATTATTACTATATGTCCCTAAACGTTATCGCTATCATATTATAGAAAATAAATTACGTATTTTAGTTAATCAACCATTAAGAATCGCTCTAGATGGACAATTATCTAAAAAGCAACCACTTGATTTATTAATCGAACCAAAAACTATCTTAACGTGGAATGCAAAATGACGAGGATTAATCCTCGTCATTTTCTTTATCTTCTAAAAAATCATATGGAGTTAAGCCTTCCAGCCCTATCGAAACAGGAATTGCTTCCGTACGAATTAATTCTTCTGTCAAATAATAATCCGACTCTTTTGAATCTATCTCAGGTATATCATTTACTAAATGCTCATCGGACAGTCCTAATAAATGCTGAAAACAAAATGTTAAATTTGTTTGTCGCACATCAGAATCATGTTCGATACAATATTTAAACGTCTCAGCTTCACCTAATAATATTAATTTTTCTTTACTTCTCGTAATCGCTGTATATAATAAATTTCGTTTTAATAATTGTTTTGCATAATTAGAAACTAGCGGTAAAATAACAACTGGAAATTCAGAACCTTGAGCTTTATGAACAGAACAGCAATAAGCTAGCGTAATTTTTTGCCAATCATTACGACTATATGTCACTTCTGCTTGATCAAACGCAATAATTAATTCATCCATCTGGCTGTCCGCTTCGTCAGCTGGTACTAAACCAACAATAACTCCCATATCACCATTAAAAACATTTTCTTCAGGATCATTAACTAAATGTAAAACTTTATCACCTAACCGAAAAACACCATTTAAATATTTAAATTCCGGTTTTGTGGACTTAGCTGGATTAAACAAATTTTGCATCATAACATTTAACTTATCAATCCCTGCAGCTCCTTTGTACATTGGAGCTAATACTTGAATATCTTGTGGCGAATAACCTTTTTTCTTCGCACTTGTCACAATTGTTTGGATCATCTCTTCAATATGATAAGCATCACTACTAAAATAACTTCGATCAGCATGATTTGTTAATAAATTGGGCTGATATTCTCCGCGTACCACTTGATAAGCTAAATCAACAATCGATGAATCATCACTTTGCCGATAAATTTTTGTTAATTTACATTGCGGAATTTGCTCCACACCTAATAAATCAGCTAAGACTTGTCCAGGACCTACTGAAGGCAACTGATCTTTATCACCAACAAAAATAACTTGCATATCGCCAGACACAGCTTCTAGTACACGCGCAGCAATTTGTGTATCAACCATTGAAAATTCATCAACAATTAATAAACCTGAATGAAATTCAACATCCGTCGCACTAACTTCTTCACTGTCACGTCCTAATCCCAGCAAACGATGAATAGTAACTGCGGGTAAATTTGTCGACTCACTCATCCGCTTAGCCGCTCTCCCTGTTGGAGCTGCCAAATGAATCGGAAAATCACTTGCTTGATCATAATCTTCCATCCGAAGCGAATAGTCGTGTAATTTTGCATAAATTTGGACAATACCATTTATGATGGTTGTTTTACCAGTCCCAGGACCACCTGTTAATAAGAAAAATGATGATTGTAAAGCTGTTTGAATAGCTTCTTTTTGTGCTTCATCATACGTAATTCCTGTTTCTTCACTTAATTCTATCAAGACTTTTTCAAACTTACGCTGATTAAATTTTGGCGCCTTTCGTTCTACTAACCGCACCACATTTTGTGCGATGATTTCTTCAGATTCAGCTAAATAACGTAAACTAATTTTTTGATCATGCAAAGACAACTTCTGACCTTTAACTAAATTTACGACTTGATCTGCAATTTCATCAAAAGTCACATCTCCGGCAAAATTTTGTCCTAGTAATTTTTGACTTGCAGCAAGTAATTGATCAACAATCATATACGTATCGCCTGTCGTATAACAATGCTTCGTGATGATTTCCATAATAGCTGCTTGCAGACGAAATGGATGATTATGTGCAAAATCAAATTGAATTGCCAATTTTTCAGCAACATTAAATGTATAACCGCGAATTTTCTCGATAAATTGGTATGGATCTTGTTGTAATTCATCAACAGCTTGTTCTTTAGCATCTTGAAAAACTTGAAAAGCTAAATTATTACTTAAGCCCAGTTTAGTTAATTGCACCATAATTTGCTCCATACCATAATTAGCTTGAATCTCTTTCACAATCATTTCCCGCTTTTTCGGCGTCAAATGGGGCACATCTAATAATATTTCAGGATTATCATTGATGACATCAATAGCATCCAAACCAACAACTTCAACAATTTTCTCTGCAGTTTTTTTACCAATACCTTTAAAACGATCACTTGCAAAATAATTAATTAAGCTTTCTTCTGTAGTTGGCTGTAAATGTTCATATTTTGTTGCTTGAAATTGTTCGCCGTATTTCGGATGTACGACGATTTGTCCAGTAAATCGGTATGACTCTCCTTCATGCATCTCACCAAAAATACCTGTCACCGTAATTTCTGAACTATCAAAGTCAAAATCACTATCTTGAATTTCAATTAACATTACTTTGTAGTAATTGTCTGTATTTTGAAAAAAAATGCTTTTCAAGATACCTGTCAATTGTTTTTCCATCATTTTATCCTATAAACCTAAAAATTGTTGTTGACGTAAAACTTCATAAATTACAATCGCTGCTGTATTAGATAAATTTAAAGATCGGACATTATCACTTTGCGGAATCACAAAACATGTTTCAAAACCACCATGTTTTTCAATTAAATCTTTTGGAATTCCTGTTGTTTCCCGACCGAACATAAAATAATAATCTTGATTAAAGTCACTATAATCAAAATCTGTATAATTTTTCGTACCAAATGTTTCAATATAGTATAAATTTTTTGGCTGTTCTGTCGCAAAAAAAGATCCCACATCATCATGATAAGTAATTTGCACTTTATCCCAATAATCAAGTCCTGCTCTTTTTAAATACTTATCTTCTGTGGAAAATCCAAGTGGCTTGATTAAATGTAAATGAGTATTTGTTCCCGCGCATGTCCGTGCAATATTGCCTGTATTGGCTGGAATTTCAGGTTGATATAATACAATATGATTTGTCATAATTTCACGCTCCATAAATAAAAAACGCAACAACTCGGTGTCAAATCACGGCAAGCTGTTACGTTGGGTTATGCTTATTATTACCAAAATGAAATAATACTTAGCTATCAGTTAATATTATTTTAGCATCTATGATATAACTTTTCAACGTGCAAAATTATTTTTTCTGGCCAATTAAAATTTCTAAGTCAATTGTTAATTTTGGTAAATCTAATTGATTTAATATTTCATCATCAATATTCCATGTCAACGGTGCCATTTTAACAATATCTTGCTTTAATGAAGGATCAATATCAATCGTATAAGTTAATTGTTGATGATCTAAGACGTTGATTGATTCATAAAAATGATTTTTGATTTTAGCGTTAGAATAAGATTCATTATCTGTATCATGATAAACTAATTGTCTTAATTCACGTAAATAGTAAGCACCTGGAATTACTTTAATTAATACTCCTTCAGGTGTTAAAAGTCGCTGAAATTCTTGATACATCGCGGGTGATAAAAAATTCAAAATATAATCAACACTTTGACTTTGCAAAGGAATCTTCGTTAAATCAGCAACTGCAAAAGCTTGGTTAGCTTGATTATAATCAGTCGCTAAAGCAATACCTTCTTTTGATAAATCAAGACCATATTTCATTAATCGAGGATTATGAAAATAATTTAAAAAACTACCTTCGCCACAACCAGCATCAAGTAATAATCCTTCTTGCAAAATAGGTGTAATCGCATCTAAAACTGGATTATATAAACCACTCGTAATTACCTGACGACGGTGCATTAACATCTCTTTAGTATAGTCTGACTTCACATGTTTACTTAATAAATTAATAGAACCTTGTTTGGCCATCGTAATATGATGATTATTTGGACATGTAATTAAATTGTCTGTCGTTTGGTAAGGTACCCCACAAATCGGACAATGAAATTTCATTAATGCCGCCTTATAAAATGACACAGCTTGTTCTTTCTTACTAACCACAAATTTTCTATCCTTTCCATTTAGTAATCACTTTTTGCATATCGTGAGGAACTGGAGCTTCAATCACTAAACGTTTAGCAGTTACAGGATGATTAAAGACTAATTTAGCACAATGTAAAGCTTGTCTATTTAGTAAATACTTCGATGTATATGGATTATATAGCGTATCGCCAATCAAAGGTGCATCAAGTGAACGAAAATGAACACGAATTTGATGTGTTCGGCCAGTATGCAACTGAACTTTCACTAGTTTACAATCACCAAAATCAGCTTGGCACCAATATTCTGTTAAAGCTTCTTGTCCATCTATGCCTGTTATACGTTCAATAATAGAATCAGATTTGCGTTTGATTTTAGCATCAATTAAGCTATGATCCAATATTTTTTGACTATGGTCATGTACTAATGCGTAATAAAACTTATGTAATTCTTTTTGCCGCATTAGCTGATCTAACAACGAATGGATATAGCTATTTTTAGCAAATAACATCACACCCGTTGTATCTTTATCAAGTCTAGTCACTGTATGAACTACTGGACTCTCATGTTTAATTTGCTGCAAATAACCTTTTACACGATTAACCATCGTTCCTTGTAAGTAATAGTTAACTGGAACACTTGGGACACCACTTGGTTTATTAACAATCAACAAGTAATCATCCTCATATAAAATATCTAAAGGTGTAAAATCAGGTATTAACTCATCCTTATTGACTTCAGGTGGCAAAGTAATCACTAACTCATCATTAAATTGCAATAAGTAAAGAACATTTTGTTCAATGCCATTAACTGTAATTTTCCCACCTTGAAATTTAATTCTAGCTAATAATTTACGTGAAATTTTTTGCTGCGCTAAAAATGTTTTAATATTTAGCGGTGTATGTTCACGATATTGATATTTAAGTTTCATCTTCAATAAATGCTTCCTTTACGCGTTCCCAAAAATTCATATGACGATATTTCGCAAATTTAATCCGTTGTTTGGCCACTTTATATTTAATTGTTTGAACATCATTCAAAATTAAATTTTTTTGATCAATCGTAATAATATGATCACTATCATCCTTTATTTCTAGTACGATTTCATCATTTGCTCCAATAATAACAGGGGCTCCTAACGTTCGATAGCCCCGACTATTTAAAGAAGCAATTTCTGTCATTTGTAATGTATTAATATATGGACTCATCACGGCCCCACCAACACTGCGATTATAACCTGTTGAGCCAGTAGGGGTAGCAATCGATAAACCATCACCACGAAAACATTCAAACTTCTGTTTTTGAATCCAAACATTAGCCACCATCGTTTTATTAATTTGCCGAACTGTTGATTCATTTAATGCTAAAAAGCGTTCTTGTTGTTGATTTTGTTTTGTTATTGTCACTTCTAATAAGGGATAGCTAATATCATCACCTTGATCAGCTTGTAAACTTTGCACTAACTCATTAATCTCATAGTCTCGCCAATCAGTATAAAAGCCTAAATGTCCTGTATGCACACCAATAAATCGCACTTCATCCAATAGATGTTGCCAATTATGAAACGCTCTCAGCATAGTCCCATCACCGCCAATACTAATAACGATATCTGGACGTTGGTCATCAATGATAAATCCCGCTTCCATGAGTTTTACAGTTAATAACTCAGCTACTTCGTATGATTTTGGGTAGTCATTTAATATGATACTAATTTTCATATCGACCCTCCACTGGGTTTTGATTAACTGTAAAATATCGTTGTGCTTCCTTAACTTCGGCTCGAATTTCACTCATTTCATTATCAAGTAAATAAGCAGCTTCAGCCGCGTTACGTAAACGAGCTCGGATTTCTTCTGGATATTCCCCACGATATTTATAATTCAACGAATGTTCAATTGTAGCCCAAAAATTCATTGCTAAAGTACGAATTTGGATTTCAGCATAAACTTCACGTTCTTTATTACGCCAATGAATAGGATATTTAATAATTAAATGATATGACCTATAGCCGCTTTCTTTTTGACGTGATAAATAATCAATTTCGTCTACAACTACAAAATCAGTTCGTTCTTTAATTAGATTAATAACTTCTTCAATATCTTCAACAAATTGGCACATGATACGTAAACCAGCAATGTCATACATTTCATCTGCAATATTTTCAAGTTTAATAGATCGTCTTTTACATTTATCTAAAATACTTTGCTTTGATTTTACACGTCCAGTGACAAATTCAATGGGAGCATGTTCTGCTAAACCAACATATTGATTACGGATACCACGTAGTTTAATTTTTAGTTCTTTAACAACTTGTTCGTAAGGTGCTAAAAATAAATCCCAATCCTGCATAATCTCCCTCCAGTTAACTAAAAATTATCATTTACTATTTTAACATAAAACAATATTTTCTCTTGTAGCCTAATTGAAATTATATTGTATAAATTTGCACAAAATTTAGGTTTTGTGATACACTTTTCAATGGTGGTGGATTATGTTATTATACGTGCCATAATTTTAATCCATCACTCACTTCTTTTTTTGATTTTCGAGAGCTAAGTTTTCTTAGCTCTTATTTTTTATTGACGCCTGCTTAAAAATTCGTCACAATCAAATAAACGATAGAAAGGAAGTTTTTATCAATGAGTATCAACACGGAAATTGAATTTAAAACAATGCTCTCAAAAAATGAATACAACGAGCTATTACAAACATTGACATATCAACAAGAAATTCAACAAGAAAATTTTTACTTTGACACTCCGAATCAATTATTAAAACAAAATCGTATGGGATTGCGTGTACGAATTTTTCCTCACAATGCAGAACTAACACTTAAAATCCCTAAAAATGATAATGAATTAATCGAAATGAATCATCAGCTAACAGATAGTGAATTCAAAAAGTTTAAAAAATCATTATCCCTACCATATTACGACAAAATCGCCAACTATTTAGCCGAGCAAAACATCAATTATGACGATTTGCAATTATTTGCACGTTTAGCAACGCACCGCTATGTAAATCAATTAACATCAGATGCTACAATTATGCTAGATAAAAGTTCATATTATGGAATGATTGATTATGAGCTAGAAATGGAAGTTAATGACAGAAATCGTGGTTCAAAATTGTTTTTTTCTTTCTTAAAGGAGTATAATATAACATATAGAAAGGCTGATAATAAAATAGCTAGAGCCTTACACGCAAAAATCAATTCAGATTTTTAAATTTTTTATAGCTAAAAAAATACCAATTTCTTGAAATTTAATTGGTTTACTTTAAAATTAAAAATATAAAAAATCTGCAGAAAAGGAGTGTTTCTGGAATGATTGAAATTTATATTTTTGTTAATCCAATTGATCACGCTCAGATGCAACCGTTTCAACAGCTTTTTAAATTAATTAAACACAGTAATAAAAACATTAAATTTCACATTATTCCTGCAGTTACGATGCCTTTGATGGATGGATATTTTACTAATAAACTTATCCCTCGTCATCAACGGGAAAAACGTAACTCGTTATTTCAACTAGCTTATCATATTGCTATAAGCTACGAAAAGCTAGCTACATTAAACAAACAAGCTTCTATTAATTTTTTATTGAAAACTTATGATTTGTTAGCCAAAGATACTTGCGCCATTCAAGATATTGATCAACTATTAATTCAAGAAGGTTACGGATGTTGTAAAGAATTGCAATATCATTTAGAACAATATTCTGATATTGCAAAAGAAAAATTTCAGAACAATTTAAAATTAGCTAATGATATGGGAATCAGTAATCTTTCATCACTAGTTATTTATAATTTCAACAGTTCTAAAGACTTTGCTATCCGACTTGACTCGATTGATGATTTAGATTTAATCAACAACTTAATTGATGCTAATAGTATCGAAGAAGCTATCGAAAAACAACCAATGAGTTTACAATAAAAATGCAAAAGACTGAATAAATCTCTTTTTATTCAGTCTTTTTTTGTTATTTTATGATGCTGAAAATAATAAATAATAAATGGTAGGAAAAACATGATCATAAAACTCATCAACAATAATTTTTGATAAATCCGACCTTGATTATCTGTCAAAGCACTAGGTTTAGCAAACGCTACAAAAAAAGTTATTACTGAAATTATCAGTCCTACAATTGCCACTATAATTTTCATAACTTTTGATTTTGTAAACTCATAATCATGTTTTAAATTATTATATTTAAACAAATAAACTAAATATGCTATAAACATTAAAATATAAGCACATAAATAAATAACTGATGTTAATGAAACTGCTACAAAAAATGAAACATTGCCACTACCCGCACCAAAAGTTAAAATAAAAGCTATTATAGTTACAATAATTCCTTGAGTAATAAGTAATCTTGTCGGCACCTTATTTTGATTTTCTTGGGCAAAATATTTAGGTAGTATTTGTTTTTTAGCCACTAAGCGCAATGTCGTTGTCGGACCCGTTATCCATGAACTAATTTGCGCTAAAACACCTAAAATCATACCTAATGTAAATAAAACAACTAACCATTCACTGTCTTTAAAAAAAGCAGCAAATAAATAACGAAAAGCTTGAATAACGCCTGTACTAAGCGATAAATCTTGAACTGGAATTACTGAAGCGACACTCAAACCACCAATTCCATCAAGTAAAATTGTAGCTAAAGCTAACATAATAATTACAATAGGATAATTTCTTTTGGGATTATTTAAATATTTCACTTCTGCAGCCGATGCCTCGATACCTCCAAAAGCTAAAACAAATGATGCAGCGACGACTAAAGTTGATAAATCACGAAAGTCAGGAATAAAATTATTCCAACTAAAAGTTATTTGTAATTTATGACCTTGACATAAATAAATAATAGCTAAACAACTAAAAACAATCGTTGGAATAACAATACCAAACATCATGCCTAATTTTGAAAGCTTGACTGTATCATAAATACCTCGAAATTGTATCAAAGTAATCGTCCAAAAAATTAGACAAATCAAAGCAAATTTAATCCACAAATTATTATTTAATATCGGTAAGTATAAAATATCCGATAGTGCACCGATAATAAAATAACACATCGTAATAAAGGCAATAACTGCTTGAAACCATTCAAAACAAATCGCAGCTAACCCAAATTTATTACCTAACGTTTTAGCAACCCAAGTAAAAATGCCACCTTTATCCCAATTTTCTACACTCGCCATTTCTGCTGAAATTAAGGCAACTGGCATAAACCAGAAAAAACCACCTAAAATAACAAAAAATAATAAATTTAATTTAGCTGTAGCAAATGTCGGATATTCATAAACCGTCCACACCATCGTTGCAGTCAACGAAAAAAAACCAAAAACTGTTACTTTTTTCTTCAATTTTGCCATCCAAACACCTCAACCATTAATGAGCAAAGCCATATTGACGATGATGCTTACGATTATCATTATGGAAAACAAGATTGGCATTATTTAAATCGTTAAGACATTGCTTAAAATCTTGCATAAATTCAACAGCAACATTCATCCCTAAATCAGCTCGACAAACGATACGTTGAACAATTGTATCTTCCATGCCTGCCTTTTGGTAAAGGATAAGTTGGCACTTGCCACCCATACATACGTAAACGATCAGACAAATCATATAAATTCCATTTACGTTTATCATCATTTTTCAAAGTATAGCATAAAACAGGTAAATGATCTGCTCCATTAATGACTTCAAAATCATCATTTTTGCAAATTTCTTTAATAATATATTCTGCAACTTTATGCGTACGATGATGAATACTATAATAGCCTTCCATACCATAACGAACAAAATTATAATACTGTCCAACAATATTAGCTGCTGTCTTAGAAAAATTAATAGACATTGTCGGCATGGTCCCACCTAAATAATTTACTTCAAAAATAAAATCTTCTGGGATATACTTACGATCACGCCAAATCAACCAGCCTACACTCGGATAAACGAGACCATATTTATGCCCTGAAGCATTGATGGAAATGACATTTTTTAATTGAAAATCCCATTTAATGTATGGTTCCATAAAAGGAGCATAAAAACCACCCGATGCCGCATCAACATGAATACCTAATTTAAATGGTGTTTTTTTATTATATTCTTCAACATACTTATCCAAAGCTTCAATATTATCGTAACGACCTGTATAAGTAATCCCAAATACACCTATGATACCAATTGTATATTCATCCACATAATCAGATAAAGCATTAATTTCAAGTGATAAATGTTCAGCAGTCATTGGTACCGAACGTAATTCAATATCCCAATATGTACAAAATTTTTCCCAACAAACTTGATAACCTGATGTCATAACGATATTTGGTTTTTGTTTTGTCTGATCCAGGCCATATTTTTCGGCTCTTCGTTGCCATAATCTATGCATTGAAATACCTGCCAACATACAAGCTTCTGATGACCCTACTGTCGATGTCCCCATAAAACCATCTTGAGCATGCCATAAATTAGCTATCATATTTACACAACGATTTTCAATTTCAGCTGTGCGAGGATATTCTGATTTATCAATCGCATTTTTGGCCAAATTTTTCGCCATCAACTCTACCGCTTCAGGTTCCATATATGTTTGACAAAAAGTAGCTAAATTTTGTCTAGCATTACCTTCGTTTTCAATCTCATCACTAATCATTTGTTTAGCTGTACGAGCAGGAATAATCCGATGATCTAAATGATATTTTGGTAAATCATGCGCTTCTTCAATTGATCCAAAAATTAATGACTCATCATCTGGCAACTGACAATCTTTTTTTCCGTATAACATCAAATCACCTATTTCTTTATTTAGATAATTTCACTCTATCACATTTATTGATAAATAGCGGTTTGGATACCTTTTTTACTAACTGCTGAAAAAGAAAATTCTGATATAAGTTACTTTTGAAATACATAAATGATTAAAAAAAGACTAGAGCCGAACTCTAGTCTTTGATTTTATATTTATACTTTACGAAAACGATAAATTGCAAAACTAATTAACACTACACCAAATACAATTAACCATAAATCATGAATTTCATTTGTTTGTGGTAATTTATGTTTATTTTGTTTATTAATTTTCTTATTATTTTGTTTATGTTTAATAATAACTTGTTGTGTTTTACTACTTGCTGCAGGTTTACTTGTACTTGCTTTACTGCTTGTTACTGCAGGTTTGCTTGTACTTGCTTTACTGCTTGTTACTGCAGGTTTGCTTGTACTTGCTTTGCTACTTGTTGATTGTGCACTTGCTTTACTGCTTGTTGACGCAGGTTTACTTGTGCTTGCTTTGCTGCTTGTTACTGCAGGTTTGCTTGTACTTGCTTTACTGCTTGAGGCAGTTGTTTTGCTTACACTTACTTTACTGCTTGAAGCAGTTGTTTTGCTTGTACTTGCTTTGCTGCTTGTCACTGTAGGTTGGCTTGTACTTGCTTTGCTACTTGTTGTAGATCCACTTGTACTTACTTTACTGCTTGTTGCTGCTGATTTACTTGTACTTGCTTTGCTACTTGTGGCTGTTGTTTTACTTGTACTTGTTTTGCTACTTGTGGCTGCTGATTTGCTTGTACTTGCTTTACTGCTTGTTACTGCAGGCTTACTTGCACTTACTTTGCTACTTGTGGCAGGTTTGCTTGTACTTGCTTTGCTACTTGTTGTAGCTTTGCTTGTACTTACTTTACTGCTTGTTGATTGTACACTTGTAGTTTTACTTGTACTTGCTTGGCTACTTGTTGTAGCTTTGCTTGTACTTGCTTTACTGCTTGTTGTAGCTTTGCTTGTACTTGATTTGCTACTTGTTGCTGCTGATTTGCTTGTACTTGCTTTGCTGCTTGTTACAGGTTTACTTGTACTTGCTTTACTGCTTGTTGCTGCTGATTTGCTTGTACTTGCTTTGCTGCTTGTTGACGCAGGTTTACTTGTACTTGCTTTGCTACTTGTTGTAGCTTTGCTTGTACTTGTTTTACTGCTTGTTGAAGTAGATTTACTTGTACTTGCTTTACTGCTTGTTACTGCAGGTTTACTTGTACTTGCTTGGCTACTTGTGGCAGGTTTGCTTGTACTTGCTTGGCTACTTGTTACTGCAGGTTTACTTGCACTTACTTTGCTACTTGTTGTAGCTTTGCTTGTGCTTGCTTTGCTACTTGTTGTAGCTTTGCTTGTACTTGCTTTACTACTTGTCACCGCAGGTTTGCTTGTGCTTGCTTTGCTACTTGTTGTAGCTTTACTTGTACTTGCTTTACTACTTGTCACCGCAGGTTTGCTTGTGCTTACTTTACTGCTTGCAGCAGTTGTTTTGCTTGTGCTTGCTTTGCTACTTGTTGTAGCTTTGCTTGTACTTGCTTTACTGCTTGTCGCTGTAGATTTACTTGCACTTACTTTGCTACTTGTTGTAGCTTTGCTTGTACTTGCTTTACTGCTTGTTGCTGCTGATTTGCTTGTACTTGCTTTGCTGC
>X398_Eurasian_Reed_Warbler__coassemble_301_pt1 | contig 20141 bp, 18 predicted proteins | sample X398_Eurasian_Reed_Warbler__metabat2_low_PE_002 | metagenome-assembled genome bin X398_Eurasian_Reed_Warbler
TCGACATGTATTAATATACCAATGAATTAAGATGTCGTCAACAACTTTTTTAAAAAAATTTTTCAGCCCTAAAAATCGTTTACCAATTTCAACAACAATTAGCAAACATTTATTTCAACAAAATTGAAAAACATTAAGTTTTCCACCTTTTAAATGATAAATTTATATTTTATTTTAGTTTCTAAAGCTAAAAAACGAATATCATTTTTTTGCTAAAAAATAAAAAAATTCCTTGAATTTTTGTCAATTCAAGGAATTTTGCTATTATTTCATAGCTGGGAATAATAAAACATCACGAATTGATTGTGAATTTGTCAGTAACATAACTAAACGATCAATCCCGATACCAAGTCCACCTGTTGGCGGCATACCATATTCCATCGCTTCTAAGTAGTCTTCATCGACACCGTGAGCTTCATCATTACCTTGCTCACGTTCTTTTTCTTGAGCTTCAAAACGTTCACGTTGATCGATTGGATCATTTAACTCACTGAAAGCATTCGCATATTCATGACCAGCGATAAATAATTCGAAACGATCTGTAAAGCGTTCATCATCTTTATTTTTCTTCGCAAGTGGTGAAATTTCAACAGGATGACCATAGACAAATGTTGGTTGAACTAATTTTTCTTCGATGAATTTTTCAAAGAATTCATTAATAATATGACCAACTTCATAACTATCTTCGTATTCTACTTCATGTTCATCAGCTAGCGCACGAGCTTCTTCGATAGTCATTTTTTGCCAAAAATCGACCCCTGTTGCTTCTTTAATCGCATCAACCATATGAATACGTGTCCATGGTGTACCTAAATCAATTTCATATTTACCATATGGAATAGTAGTTGTGCCTAAAACTTTTTCAGCTGCATAACGGAAAATACCTTCTGTTAATTCCATAACATCTTCGTAATCAGTATATGCTGTATAAAGTTCTAGTAATGTAAATTCTGGATTATGTGTTGTATCAATACCTTCATTACGGAACACACGCCCAATTTCGTAAACTTTTTCCATTCCACCAATAATTAGACGTTTTAAGTGCAATTCTAAAGCGATACGTAAATAAAATTCCATATCTAAAGCATTGTGATGCGTAATAAATGGACGCGCTGAAGCACCACCAGCTTGATTATGTAAAACCGGTGTTTCTACTTCTAAATATCCTTTTTGACTTAAATATTCACGAATAGCAGCAATAATTTCACTACGTTTAATGAAAGTTTCAAAACTATCACGATTTGAAATCAAATCTAAATAACGTTGACGATAACGTTGTTCAATATTTGTTAAACCATGATATTTATCAGGTAATGGACGTAAAGCTTTTGATAACATTGTTATTGCTGTAGCTTTAACTGATAATTCACCTGTATTTGTTTTCATAACCAAGCCTGTAACTCCTAAAAAGTCACCTAAATCTGCTTGTTTAAAAATTTCGTAATTTTCTTCGCCGACCGTATCTTTACGAACATAAATTTGAATTTGTCCTTCACGATCTTGTAAATGAGCAAAACCTGCTTTCCCTTTACCACGTTTTGTCACCATACGACCTGCAATTGATACTTGAATAGCTTTATCAGCTAATTGCTCTTTATCAAACTCATCAAATGCTTGATGTAACTCAGCTGAATTATGCGTAATTTCATAACGTGTTCCAAATGGATCAATTCCGTCTTCACGAAGTTTAGCCATTTTTTCACGACGAACAATTAGTTGATCATTCATCTCTTCCAAATGTTTTTCAGACACAATGTTATCCTCCTATATTTCTTCTCACTACTATATTGCCACAAATTAACAAAAAATACTACCCAAAGAAAAAAGCAGTGAATAAAATCACTGCTCTTTTGCTTGTTTAAATTTAATAAAATCATCCATTAATTGAATAATTTCAGCTTTTGTTTCCGCTTGATTAATAGCCGCTTTCACTTTCGCTGCTCGAGGAATTCCTTTTAAATAATACGCCGCATGTTGACGAAATTCCCGGCAACCAAGACTTTCACCTTTCAAATCAATCAACCGATCTAAATGGACTTTAGCACCGTCAATTTTTTCTTGATAAGAAGGCTCCGAAATTAATTCGCCGGTCTCTAAATAATGCTTCGTCCGGTAAATCATCCACGGATTACCTAACGCTGCTCGCCCAATCATGACAGCCGTACAGCCGACTTCATCTAACATACGTTGAGCGTCTTCCGGAGTCCGCACATCGCCATTCCCCATAAACGGAATAGAAATATTTTTAGCTACTTCAGCTAATACAGACCAATCAGCTTTTCCTTCATACATTTGTGCTCGTGTTCGGCCATGCATCGCAAGTGCCGCAGCACCACCAGCTTCGACGGCTTTAGCATTTTCGACAGCGTACAAATGGTCACTATCCCAGCCTGTACGCATCTTAACAGTGACAGGCTTTTGTACCGAACTTGTGACCGCAGATACCATTTCATAAACTTTATCTGGATTTAATAGCCACTTAGCACCTGCTTCACATTTAATGACTTTATTCACCGGACAGCCCATATTAATATCAATAATATCCGCTGCTGTATTTTCTTCAACAAATTGTGCCGCTTCAATTAATGTATCTTTATCGCCACCAAAAATTTGAATACTAATCGGATGTTCGTTAGGATCGACTTGCAGCATATCAAGTGTTTTTTGATTTCGAAAATGAATCCCTTTATCACTAATCATTTCACACACTACAAGACCTGCCCCTGCTTCTTTGATAATTGTCCTAAAAGCTACATTCGTAATCCCTGCCATCGGAGCTACGACCACCCGATTAGGAATCACTACATCCCCGATTTGCCACTCTTGCTTAGTCATTTGTTTCTTCACTTTCTGCTTTTAACTTTTGTGCCTCATTTAATAAATCACGTAACTCATCTTCAGTAAATTGGTATTTTGAATTACAAAAATGACAAACTGTTTCGGCACCATGATCTTCTTCGATTAGCTCTGTCAAAGTACCTTCGCCAAGTGATGTCAACACTTCAGCAAATTTATCTTTACTACAATCACATTGGAATGATACTTCAGTTTGATCTAAAAACTCTACATTTTCCGCACCTAACACAGTATTTAAAATATCTTCCGGTGTTTTACCTTCATCAATCATTTTTGAAACAAGTGGTAATTTAGCTAAACGCTCTTCTAAAATTTGAATCGTTTCTTCCGTAGCTCCTGGCATCACTTGAATTAAAAAGCCACCTGCAGCACGTACACTTTCATCTGTCTCTACTAAAACACTTAATCCCATTGATGACGGAATTTGTTCTGACGCTGACATATAATATGTAAAGTCTTCGGCTAACTCACCTGAAACAAGTGGCACTTGACCTGTAAATGGTTCTTTCAAGCCTAAATCTTTAATCACTGTCAACGAACCTTTTGTCCCCACAACACCACGGACATCTAATTTACCATGATCATTTAGCGGTAAGCTAACATGTGGTTGTTGGATATAACCTTTCACGTGACCTTTCGTATCAGCATCAATAATGATTGCTCCACCAGGTCCATCACCTTGAACTTTAATCGTTAATTTAACATCACCTTTTTGTGTCGCCCCCATTAAAAAACCAGCAACTAAACTACGACCTAAAGCTGCTGTTGAAGCACTCCATGTATCATGTTTTTCATGTGCTGTATTGACCGTATTTGTCGCACAAACAGCACTCGCACTAATCGTACCGTCAAACGCTAAGGCACGTACCATATAATCTTTTGTCATCTTTATCCCTACTTTCTTTAGTTGCAATTTATCTCTCTCAATAAATTAATCTTAATTTGGTTCATATTTTATACTAAATAATTTAATTAGTCAACATTGGTCAAAATAACTAAAGGCCAGCAAAAAGGAGACTTCGTTTTACCAAAGTCTCCTAGGCTCATTATTCTTCGCCGTGTTCAGCTTTTTCATCATTTGCTTGAACTTCTTTTTCGTATTCTTCTTGTTCATGTGCACGTTTTTGATCTGTTTGTTCTAAGTCACGCTTAATTTCATCATAACTTTTCGCAGTATCACTTTCACTTGGGTATTCATCACTATCAAATTTAGCCGGCATTTTGCCTGTTTCGAATAATGACTTAATACTACGTGCATCTAAAGTTTCATACTCTAATAATTTTTCGGCAATTAATTTATGTTGTGCACGATATGTCTCAATAATTTCTCGAGCTTTACTATGCGCACTATTTAAAATTGCTTCGACTTCTTCGTCGACAATATATGCTGTTTTTTCTGAATATGGTTTAGCTTGACCATAATCACGACCAACAAATGGTTGGCTTTCACCTTCTAACTGGATTGGTCCTAAACGATCACTCATACCGTATTCAGTGACCATACTACGCGCAAGTTGTGTCGCTTGTTGGAAGTCATTACTTGCCCCAGTTGATTGGACACCGAAAATAATTTCTTCCGCTGTACGACCACCTAATAAACCAACAATTTGTTCGAACATTTCTTCTTTTGTCATTAAGAAACGATCTTCTTTTGGTAAAGCGACCATATAACCACCTGCACGTCCACGCGGAACGATTGTTACTTTATGGACAACACGTGCATCGCTTAATACTAAACCAATAATTGTATGTCCTGCTTCATGGTAAGCGACCATTTCGCGTTCTTTAGCACTAATCGCCCGGTCACGTTTAGCCGGACCTGCAATCACGCGATCTTCCGCTTCATCCACGTCTGAAGCATCAATTTCTGTTTTATTTTGACGAGCTGCTACTAAAGCTGCCTCATTTAAAACATTAGCTAATTCAGCCCCTGAGAAACCTGGTGTTTGTTGCGCAATAGCTTTCAAATCAACATCACTTGCTAATGGTTTATTACGAGCATGGACTTTCAGAATAGCTTCGCGTCCTTTCACGTCTGGACGACCAACTAAAATCTTACGGTCAAAACGACCAGGACGTAATAAAGCTGGGTCTAAAACATCTGAACGGTTTGTGGCAGCAATTACGATAACACCTTCATTACCGCTAAAACCATCCATCTCAACTAATAATTGGTTCAATGTTTGTTCGCGCTCATCATGGCCACCGCCCATACCGGCACCACGTTGACGACCAACAGCATCGATCTCATCAATAAAAATAATTGATGGTGCATTTTTCTTCGCTGTATCAAACAAATCACGGACACGGCTTGCACCGACACCGACAAACATCTCAACAAAGTCTGAACCTGAAATTGAATAAAATGGTACGCCTGCTTCACCAGCCACCGCTTTAGCTAGTAAAGTTTTACCTGTTCCTGGAGGTCCTTCTAATAGCACCCCAGCCGGAATGCGAGCACCTAAGTCATTGTAGCGTTTTGGATCACGTAAAAATTCTACAACTTCGACTAACTCTTGTTTTTCTTCTTCAGCACCAGCGACATCAGTAAAGCGTACTTTATTAGCTGATTTGTCAGCTTCTTTCGCTTTTGATTTGCCCATATTCATCACGCCAGAGCCGCCCATGCCGCCACCTTGTTGACGCATCATAAGGTAGAAGAAACCAAACATTAAAATAACAGGTAATAAGCTGACGATAACTGACATTAATAATGAATTATCTGATGGCTCTTTAATGACTAATTTAGTATTTGTTTTATTAGCTGCTTTTGTCAAAGTAGCTACTGATTCATCACCAGCTAACAAAATAGTCGTAAAGCGTTTTGATTGGGCATTTTTAGCTGCTCGCCCAGCTGCCCCAATGACGCGAAAACCATCTTTTGTTGTTTCATCACTTGTTTTTGAAGAACTACGATATTCACCAGAAATTTTGTAAATACCTTCATCTGGTTCGACTGTAAGTTTTTTAATTTGTCCCTTATTTAATTTTTGTTCAAATGTTGAGTAACTAACTTTTGCCACTTGATTATCTGTTTGTCCAAACATAAAGTAGACAAGCATTGATAACCCTAAAAATAGCATGACATAATATAAGGTACTCTTACCTTTTTTCTGTTGCATCTCTTTTACTTCGCTCCTTTAATCGGAATAAACTTCTGGTTTTAAAACTCCAATATATGGTAATTGACGATATTTTTCATCATAATCTAGGCCGTAACCAACGACAAATTCGTTTGGACATTCTAAACCGACATAGTCAGCGTCGATTTCGACTACACGACCTTCTTTTTTATCTAATAATGTTACGATCTTCACTGAAGCAGCACCGCGATCAGATAACATTTCAGCAATGGCTTTTAATGTACGTCCACTATCAATAATATCTTCGACAATCACGACATGACGATCTTTAATATCCGTTGTTAAGTCTTTTAGCAATTTAACTGTCCCTGATGATTCTAAACCGCCGTGATAACTAGAAACTGCCATAAAATCCATTTCCAACTGACATGTCATGCGCTTAACTAAATTAGCCATAAATGGGATTGAGCCTTTTAAAATGCCGACCATTAATGGTAATTTATCTTCATAATCATTTGATAAAAGTTCAGCTAACTTTTGTGTTTGCTCATCAATTTCTTTCTCTGCATAAACCACTTTTTTGATATCTTGATCTAACATATGTTCTCCTTCAGTTCTTTCGATAATAGTAGGTAATATAATACATTTTATCAGTTTTATCTGATTTACTCAAATATGCTTGTCTTAATGGTAAAACACCGATTACGCGTTGTTTCGCATCGACAACAACTCGCATTTGTGAACGCTGATGTTTCGGTATTTTAGCATCAATAAATAGCCGTGCTAATTTTTTATGTTGATCTGCAGCAATGGCTATCTTATCTCCAGCAAGTGGCGGTCTGATTTCAAGTGCTGAAGTTTGCGGACAAGATATGCTAAATTTAGCACAATCACTCATCGCAGGTGGCGGTAAAATATCTTTTTGCCGACCAAAATAAATCCACTCATCAGGAGATAAATAAAATCCACTATTACACTTTAAAGTATATACATCTTTTGTGTGTTTCTCAACTATTTGCCTACTTTGCAAATACAAATCTTGATAACTTCGCATTAAATAACAATTTTCTGCTAGTTTTAATTCTTTTTCTCCAGCAGATGTTTGAAGTAATTGTTGAATTTGTTCGATTTGATTTTGCTTTAAGTTTTTTTGAAACTGTGTTGTGAAATATTTTTGAAAATATTTCACAAATGCATATTTTTGTTCAACGGACTGAAGCTTGGCTAAATGCCAATGGTTAGGCGCTACTTGAGCTTGATTAAATAACTGCTTACCTAAATTTAAAACGACTTGTTCTTGCTCATTATAATCAGCTACAACTTGCAAAAAATCACGCACAAATTGCGGATTTTCTTGCTGTATTTGTGGAATGAGCTGATGTCTTAAACGATTACGTTGAAATTTTAAATTTTGATTTGATTCGTCTTCGACATATTCGATTTGCTGTGTCACTAAATAATGTCGCAATTCTTGTTTCGTCACCGTCAAAAACGGCCTTGCTACATAGCCATTAGCTAGAGGGCGCAGTTTAGGGATTCCTTGGTGAAATGGCCGCCCCGTTATTAATTTCCGCAATAATGTTTCGACTTGATCATCTTGATGATGTGCTGTCAGCAACACCGGCCGCTCATATAGCTGCATCACTTCCGCAAAAAATCGATATCGAAAAGTCCTAGCTGCTTGTTCGATATTCCTTTGCGCAGGTGCCTCCCACGTCGCTACTTGACACTCTAGTCCATGTTGCTCAGCTAATGTTTGGACAAAGCGTGCTTCATCATCTGCACTAGCCCGCAACTTATGATTAGCATGCAAAACACAAATCGGATAGTCGACATGTAATAAACTAGCCGCCTGTAATAAAGCGACCGAATCACTCCCGCCTGATACAGCTAACAATAAAATATCGGGTTGGTATGGCAGTTCGGTTAAAATTTCTTGAATAAAAGCTTTCATAAAGTCATTTCCTTGTAAAAAAAAGCCAAGGTAAACCTCAGCTTTTTTAATTAACTACGGCGACCGCCACGGCCCCCACGCTTACCATCTAAATTGCGCTTTAATGATGATAAACGACTATCACTATCTTTCAAAAAATGATTAATTAATGTATCAATGTCTTGTGTCTTTTTACGCGGATTTTGTTTTTTATGATATTCTTTTTTCGCAAGAGCTGCATCCTCATATTGACGAATAGATAAACCGATTTTACCATCTTCCCCAATAGACATCACTTTAACGTTTACTTCATCTCCGACAGATAAAATATCATTAATATCTTTGACAAAACTCGTTGAAACTTCGCTAATATGGACTAATCCTGTTTTTCCATTTTCTAAATCAACAAAAGCTCCAAAATTTGTAATACCTGATACCTTACCTGGTAATTTTGCGCCGACTTCAATCGCCATTACTTATAAATCCTCCTTGGTTTTTCGACTTGATACTTTATTGTTATACTTAATAATTATTTTCGACATTATTGGTCGCTACGCTACTACTTGTTGTTGCCGTACTATTTATTGTCTTCTCAGTTGTGCTCTCTTCTGTTTCTTGTGGAATGGCATTTTCGACATAAACCGCATTTGCTGCTGCATCTTGGTCATCGATAATCGAAAATACGACTTCGCCATCTTTTGATAATAAGAAACGTTGCCGAGCTAATTTTAAAACATAATCGTCATCTTTTAGCAACTTAACATCACGCTTTAAATCAACTTTTTGATCAGTTAATTTTTGCTGCTCTGTCGCTAAAGTTGTGGATTCTTGTTCTAGATCATTTGTCAAATACATACAATAGCCGATACGAACAAATAAACTACACACCACAATCCCAAAAATAGTACAAAAAGTTAGAAAAATATTTTGATTTCGTTTCTCTTTACGAGTTAAATACTGTCTTTTTGTTAAGAAATTGTTAATAGGGGAAACTAACCGACTTAAAAAACGTGGTAACTGACGATGATCCCTATTCAATTTAAGTCCCCCTCGATTTATAGTCTATTGTAAGTATAGCAAGTTCCAATTTTTCTGTCTAATAATAATTTAATCCTTTATAAATTCTTCAGAAATTAGTTCATACATCTTACTAGCATCTTCTTTTTTGGTTGATTCTAATAATTGTAAAACTTTAACTGTCACTTTTTTCTGACCAAAAAGTACGGTTACAATATCACTTGTTTTAACTTTACTTGATGATTTGGCTTCTTTATCATTCAAATAAACGCGACCATTATCTGCCATTTCTTTAGCAACTGATCTTCTTTTAATAATTCTTGAAACTTTTAAAAACTTATCGATTCTCATTTCCATTCCTCATTAAATATTTTAATTTATTGCCAAATGGTAAGCTTGCTAATTCGTCGTTAGTGAAATATCCACCACGTATAACAATTAGTACCAAAATTATACCATTAATGACAATTCCAAAAAAAGCAAAAATACTTGCCGACATCCGGCTATGAATCAAAGGCATACCCAAACTTTGATAAACGACTAAACAAATTGTATAACTCACTAAGACAATTAAATAACGCCATTTAAAGAAGTTACTCGAGCCTAGCTCTTTTTGATTCCACAAAACATACCATAAATTAGCAGCGACTAGCCCGCAAATCGTCCCTAAACTAGCCCCTATAATTTGATAATAAAAAACGAAAAAGTACGTCGCGATATATTTCACGACTAAACCAACTAATAATGCACCCCATAAATGACGTGTTTTACGCAAACTTTGTTCAATCGTTTGAAAACATTGTAAACTACTCATGAAAAAGACAGCTAAACTAAAAATTCTAAGTGCGGCAGTCCCTTCCGTATTATCAAATAACATCCAATTAATTTCTGGCATTAACACAAATAAACCAAGAGTAATAGGCAATAAAATCAACCATAACAATTTATAAACAAGCTCTTTATAATGGCGAAAAACATCCGGCTGTTTGTTGACCACCGCATGACTTAATAATGGTAATAATGCTTGCAAAAAAACCGTCGTACAAACTAGTCCGACTTGGATCATCGGCTGCCCGCGATCATAAATCCCTTTTAAATTTTGACTAACACTTGTACTAAATTGTGCCGCTTGGAGTTGATTAACAATCACAAACGAATCAATTAATTGAAATAATAGTAAAAACGAAACAAAACAAATCAACAACAAACCATCAGTACAAAAATGCTTTAGCGTCTCTTTACTTGGCTTTGCAAACTGGAAATACATCTTTTGCTTAGTAAAGCCCCATTTCATCAATACAAATAAAGCTAAAGCAGAACCTGCGACTGAACCAAGCATCGCAACAGTCCCAATCGTATATAAATTAACTTGCAGACTGACTAACACATAAGCAGCTATTAAAATAACACCCACTCGCGTTGTTTGTTCGACAAGTTGGGATAAAGCTGTCGGGCGCAATTCTAATTCAGCCTGAAACACCCCGCGATACAGTGCCAAATATGGACTCAACAAAAAAATCAGCGCTGCCACTTGAATCAACGGTTTCAGCCGTATATCGCCCATCGCTACAGCTAGCCCGTGCGCACCAAAAAACAAGACACTAAAACACACAAGGCCAATGATAAACAATAAAGTATAAATTTCGCGTAATTTTTTCAAATCAAACTGATACTCGACCGCATACTTCGATAAATAAACCGGCACTCCGCTCAAAGCAATCGTCATCCCTAAACCATAGAGCGGATAAACTTGCTGATAAATATAAAACCCTTCATTACCGACTAAATTTTGAAACGGAATGCGGTAAATAGCACTCAATACTTTGACGATAATCGATGTCAAAAGTAGCAAACTTGTCCCTTTAATGACTTTATTCATTTTTATTCCTCGACTAATCCTGCATATTCTTTGGCTAAAGCTTGTAAAAAACTTTCCATTTCTGCAAGCCAAACTGGTGTTTGCACATCATTAACTAAAAACTCAAGTGTCATTTGGTCTGTAGACGTATTAAAGCGGACTTTTAAATTCGTTTCTTTCAACGCTTCCATATAATTCAGCGGCTGATAAACTTTACTTGCAAAAGCCGTAATCGTTAAAGCTAACTTTTGCTTTTTCAGCGTTATTTTTTCGACTTGGCAAGTCGAAGCAATAAGTTTTAGGCGCGTTAAACTTAACAAATAACTCACTTCAGACGGATAATCACCAAAACGGTCTAATAATTCACTTTCTAAATCATCTAACACTTCCACCGTTTTGACCTCTTTTAGTCGTTTATAAATTTCAATTTTCAAACGACCATCAGGTAAATAAGTCTCAGGTAAATAAGCATCAATGTTTACATTGACTTCGACTTCCAGCTGTTCTTTAGGTGCTTCCCCACGTTTTTTCATAATCGCTTCTTCCAACATCTGAGTATACAAATCAAACCCAATCGCATTCATAAAGCCATGTTGCTGGGCGCCAAGTAAATTACCCGCCCCTCGGATTGACAAATCACGCATCGCAATTTTAAAGCCCGAACCAAGGGCCGTAAATTCCTTAATCGCTTCTAACCGTTTTTCGCCGACTTCGGTCAACACTTTCATCGGTTCGTACATAAAATAAGCATACGCGACACGGTTGCTCCGACCGACACGACCTCGTAATTGATACAATTGTGAAAGTCCCATTTGATCAGCATGATCTACAAAAATCGTATTAACATTTGGAATATCGACCCCAGTTTCGACAATCGTCGTCGTCACTAAAACATCATAATAACCGTCTAAAAATTCCATCAAAATCGTTTCCAGCTGCACTTCGGTCATTTGCCCATGCGCATAACCAATGCGGGCTTCTGGTAAAATTTGTTGTAATTCTTGCACTTTTTGTTCCATTTCATTGACACGATTAAATAAATAAAACACTTGGCCGCCACGTGCCATTTCACGTTCGACTGCTTCTTTAATCGCACCAAAATGACGTTCCATCACATAAGTTTGGACTGGGAACCGATCTTTCGGTGGTGTCTCCAAAACTGACAAATCGCGGACGCCAATCATGGACATATGCAGTGTCCTTGGGATTGGTGTCGCAGTTAATGTGAGCACATCGACTTGATTTTTTAATTGTTTCAAACGTTCTTTATGCTTCACACCAAACCGTTGTTCTTCATCGATAATTAATAAACCTAAATCATGAAACTCGACATCTTGCGACAAAATCCGGTGTGTCCCAACAATAATATCTAACTGGCCCGCTTGTAACTCTTCTAAAGTCTCTTTTTGCTCTTTGCGACTACGGAAGCGATTTAAAATCCCAACATTGACCGGCAAATCAGCAAAACGCTTTTTAATTGTTTCATAATGTTGCTGCGCTAAAATCGTCGTCGGCACTAAAAAGGCGACTTGCTTTTGATCTTGCACTGCCTTACAAGCTGCTCTCAACGCGACTTCTGTCTTCCCATAGCCGACATCACCGACTAGCAGCCGGTCCATCGGCTGAATTTTTTCCATATCGTGTTTAATCTCAGCTGTACTGCGCAACTGATCATCTGTCTCGACATACGGGAAAGCATCTTCAAACATTTGCTGCATCTCATTATCTGGCGAAAACGCAAAACCTTTCAAAGCTTCGCGTTTAGCATATAACTCAAGCAATTCATCGGCAATATCATCAATTTGTTTAGACGCTTTTTGCTTCGTTTTATGCCATTCTTTCCCACCAAGTTTATTAATTTTTGGTACTTTGCCGTCTTGAGCGACATATTTTTGAATCAAATCAAGCTGTGTAACAGGAATAAATAATTTGTCATCATTTTGGTACAAAATCGTCATGTAATCTTGATGATTACCATCGACTTCGAGTGTTTCCATCCCTAAATATTTACCAATCCCGTGGTTGACGTGAACGACATAATCACCGACTTTTAACTCGTTATAACTTTTTAGACGTTCGGCATTTGATAATTGCTCGCGATGTCTGCGATTATTTTTTAATTTAACACTATTAAAAATTTCTTTTTCCGTGATTACCGCTATTTTCGCATCTGTTAATTCAAAACCAGTTAACAACGGATATTCGATAATTTGCAACTGTGCTGGCGTTACAGTTGGTGTCTGTTTCACTTGGATATCGACTTCCAAATCCGCCATGATTTCAGCTAATTTTTGGCGTTTTTCTGCACTTGAGACAAGCAATAACACCGTATATTGTTGCCGACTAAACCGGTCACATTCTGATTTTAATAACGGCAACTGCCCGAAAAATTGCGTCATGCTTTGATAATTGACATGAATCAACTGCTCAAATTGCAAATTACCCATCCCTTTTTGCAAAACAGACAAAAATGTAATTTGCTTTTGCGCCGTAATTTGTGTCCGTAGCGGCGATACAACAGGTAAAACAGCCGCTAATTTATTTTCCGCCATTTTTTGCGTTTGCCATTCTGCGACATCTTGCTCGACTTGCCGCTCAGCTTCCATGACATGACTAAAATCATCGACAATATAATAATAATTTTGTAAATAATCAAATAACGTCTGCATCTGCGGATAAAAATAACTAATAAACGCGCGGTCATAATCTGTCGCCGTTTGTTGCGACCAATTCGTATATAAATAATCATAAAACGCCGCTAATTCATCCCGCTTCGCATCATATGCTTTCGTCACCTCAGGCATTAATTGCTGACTTGCCGCTTCGTATGCTGCCGGTAAACGTAAAAAATCCGTCGCCGGAGGAATCACGACGTCATCAATCGGCTCGAGTGATTTTTGATTTGTAAAATCAAAATAACGAATCGAATCAATCTCATCATCAAAAAAGTCAATCCGCACAGGGTTAGCAAAAGTCAGCGGATAAATATCAATAATACTCCCCCGAATACTAAAATCACCGGGCTTTTCGACTTGAAATTCGCGCGTATAACCCATGACTTGGAGCTGCTCTTTTAGCTGCTCAAAATCATAACTATGCAAACTTCTTAACTGCAAATGTTGCGCTTGCCATAACTTAGGATCTGGCAATAAATATTTCAAACTCGCAGCCGTCGCAACAACTGCTCCTTGTGCCCCGCTTTGGACAAAATCAAGCGTCTTAATACGTTCGGCTAAACTTTCTTTGGAAGCAATCGCCATTTCTGCACTAAAAATATCATTGACAGGAAATAAATGCACCGGAAACTGCGAAATCGCCCGCCACTCATCGACTAATTTTTGCGCCTGAAACTCTGTCCCCGTTATGACTAACAATGGTCTACGCTGAGTCCTTAAAGCTTGCTCGAGCGCTACCGTTTTTAGCGAACCATTCAAACCAAGTACTAGTAAGCGGTTTGTTTGGTTAGCCATCGCTTCTTGCCACTGTTTTAAACTATCGATTGAGCCTAAATAATCTAGTACTTGCATCATTTTCTCCTTTATCTTAATTATATTGATTCATCACACGCTCAAAAGACATATCATTGAGCCATGCCTCTACAGCTTGTTCCGCTTTTTGCATCGGCAGTTGTAACGTTTGTTGCTCTTGCTTACTAAAACGTCCTAACACATGATTGACGACAGATTGCCTGTCTTTTGGCCTACCGATACCGACTTTCACGCGGGGAAAACGCTGCATTTTAGCGACATTCATCAAACTTTTAATCCCGTTATGGCCACCAGCACTCCCTTGGGCTCTCAGCCGCACTTTTCCAAGTGTTAAATCTAAATCATCATAAATCACTAAAATATTTTCTTCCGGCACACGGTAATAAGCCTTTAAAGCTTGCACACTGCGGCCTGATTCATTCATAAACGTAAATGGCTTAACAAATAACACTTTGTCCCCATTAATATTTGCTTGAGCAATTTCTGCTTGCATTGTTTTATCTAATTTAAACGTCAACTGATAACTTTGAGCTAAAGCATCGACGACCATAAAGCCGATATTATGACGTGTTTGTTCATATTGTTTACCCGGATTTCCTAATCCGATGACCATCTTCATGCTCTTCACGATCCTTCTTACTTTTTTCTTCCGTTTTAGTATAACACACTCCCAAAACGCCACTCGCATTAATTTCTAAATAGCCCTAGAGTAACCACTTAATATACATCAAAGACTAGCCTAACTCAATCATCAAATCCTTCTCTGCTGAGAGTTTTAAAAATTATTAATATAATCACTTATAATACTTATTTTTCCTAGCTTTTTGTGGTAAAATCTCAATTAAGAGACTGTATTTGAAAGGAGTTCGTTCATGAAGTTTTTTTGGAAAATCATGGCAATTATCGCCTTGTCAATTGGTGTTTGCTACACAGGTTTTACATACTACTATCAAACACACTTTGTTCCTGGCACAAAATTTGGCTCAATTCGGATTAGTGGGATGACAAAAGAGAAGGCTGAAGAAGTCGTCAAACAACACTTTGATAATCAAACAATCCAAATCAAAGTCCACGATGAAGTCGTCAAAGAATTACCGCGGAAAGATTTTATTGACGATGATGTTTTAAATTCACTGTTAACAAAACAATTAAAGAAGCAAAACGCCTTTGCTTGGCCGCTTGACTTCTTTAAAAACAACACAATTACTTTTGAAGAAGCATTTAAACAAAATCAATCAGACAAAACAATCAAACCATTAACTGATTGGTTAAACCAATACAATAACAACAAAACAAATGCGACTAATGCTTCTATTAAATATGAAAATGGTAGCTTCGTTATCAAACAAGCTAAAGATGGTACGAAAATCAATACTGATCAAGCCTTAGAAAAAATCGTCCAAGCCATTACTAATAACAAAAATGAAGTCAACTTGGATAACTGCTTCGTCAAACCGACGATTACAGCTGATAACGAACACTTGCAAACAGCATTGGCTAAATTCAACAAAATCGCCACTATCAAAGTACAATATGAAATCAATGATAAAACAATTACGATTCCAAATGACAAAATCGACCAATGGTTAACAACCGACGACCAAGGCAATCCAACCCTTGATAAAGATCAAGTCAAACAATACGTCCAAAATCTAGCTGATGAATACAATACAGCTGGTAAAAATATCAAATTCGCTTCAACAAAACAAGGCGAAGTCACATTACCTTGCGAAACTTATAGTTATTCAATTAGTGTTAACGATGAAACAACAAAATTAATGGATCAAATCTTAAAAGGTGAAGACTTTACCCGGACACCAGTCGTCAAAGGAAGTGCCAAAGCTAGTGGTCCATTTATCGGCAAAACATATATCGAAGTCGACAAATCAAATCAACATATGTGGTATTACAAAGATGGCAAAGAAGTCATTAGTACCGATATTGTCACTGGTAAACCCGAATCACCAACGCCAACTGGGGTCTTCTACGTTTGGAATAAAGAACGTAATGCCGTGTTACGTGGTCCAGGATATGAAAGTCCTGTCAGCTATTGGATGCCTATCGACTGGTCAGGTGTCGGTATCCACGACTCAAACTGGCAAACAGCATACGGTGGCACACGTTATAAAGATGGTTTCGGTTCGCATGGTTGTGTCAACACACCACCAAGTGTCATGGCGAACTTATTCGAACAAGTCGCAGTCGGCACACCCGTGATCGTCTTACCATAAACTACAACCTAGCATAAATTTTTTATGCTAGGTTTTTTTATTTATGAAGGTAGACTCCTCAACTAAAAAATCACTTTGCTCCCAAGCAAAGTGATTTTTCTTAGCGAAATTTCCGTTACTTTTTAAAATTTTTCTTAAATTTTCCGCAAATATCGCCGTACTTTTTGTTTAATTTTTAATCGTAGCTTACTCACGCCACTTGGGGTCAAATTTAACAGCCGCGCAATCTCGTGCCCTTTGTAACCGGCTAATAATAACTGGACTAACGCGTACTCCTCAGCGGACAAAACCCGCACCAAATCAAACTCTAACAGCCGCTCATCATGCGCACTCAGCATCCACTCTTCCAAACTCACCACTTCTGGTTTAGGCGTAAATTGATCTAACACATACCACTTAAACCGTTGAATAATATACGCAGGCGTCACTCCTGGCTGACTGCTGACTAACTGCTGATAAATGCACCATAACTCTTGCACATAATCATCATATAAAGCTGGCTGCACATGATATTTCTGCAACGTATAATAAGCTAACTTTTGAAATAATTTCATATTCATAAACAAACCTCCTTACTAAGTTAAACGCTTGGCTGCTTAATTTTTAATTTCGTTATTTAACCGAAATTTACTTTTACTTTTAGCTAGTACATTATGTATAATGAACAATCATAATAACTTAGGGAGGGATAAAAAATATATTATTTTACTGACCAAGCGCAGCAACTCAAACTATACACAAGTCAAACTACTTACGAGACTTATCCAGGGACGATGGTCGACTACTTAGCGACCCAACATCTACTCCATGACTTACCATGTGATTACTTACTTTGGCGAGAGCTCGTCACTTCACTACTACCAAACAAGCGGCTAGTGTACCAAATACCATTTTTTAATACTGAGGCTCTTTGGACACCAATGGGTAATCACCAAGAACCAAACCAAGCGTGGATTAATTTACTGAACTTACAACAAGTCAAAATAGCTGATCACGAAACATATTTAATATATCCTGAACAAAAAATCGCGGTGCCTTATGACGTCAAAACAATTTATAATCATCTCCAAAAAATGGCGGTCTTTGTACAAATTACTGAAGATGCATTACAGACGCAATACTTCTTCAATAACCCAACTTTTTGTCAAAAAAATCCGTTATTAATTCGTTATCAAAATAGTCAAAAATACCAAAGCTTACACGAATCTTTAACTACCGAACGTCTCTTTGCGGAGTTATTGAAAAAATTAACACTCAATTTTTAAAGTTTATTTTCTTTAACATAAGTGTAAGCAGCTTACAACAAAAACAAAGGAGATGATCAAATGGCTAAAAAATGGCAAGCATCATCAGTTACATTAATGTTCCGTGATCAATCAGGTCACATTTTCAAACAAACAATTTCTCATCTAACACAAGAAGCAACTGAAGAAGACATTAAAACTTTAGGTCTTTCTTTAGCAAAACTTGGTGATAACTTAACTTACGCTGGTGCCATGCAGACAGATAAAGATAACTTAGAAGGATAAGGAGGTTTTACTCATGAATGATACACCAAAACAAACATTACATTTAGTCTTTAAAGATGAAACAGGTCACTCACACCGCTTAGCGCCGAAATATTTCCGCGACAACTTAACTAAAGCCGAAGTCGATGAAGTCATGAATGAAATTAGTCAATTAAACAAATTATTTAGCATTAAAGGCGTTTTTCCTTACTACCAAGCTAGTCATGGTGAATACATTACTAAAAATGTCAAAGTCATTAGCGACTAACTAGCCATCGCTATCATGACCTGACATTTTCGAGGGGACAAATAATCATTTGTCCCCTTTTTTGCTGTTTTCGTCTCAAAACTCATTCCAAAACTTGTCTCAAAACCTGTTTCAAAACTTGTCTCAAAACTTGTCCCAAAACTTATCGCCAAATTCATTAAAACGAAAAAATTTCACTATCTTCAAAGATTTATATACATATCTTGACCTTTTTGTTGTATACTGTTCTTTAGTATCAATTTTGTAAAGAGGAGAAGGAACATGCATAGAATAACAAGTAATAAATTATTAAAGCTAATGTGGGAAAAATTTTTGTTACTAGTGTTTATACTTGTGTTTATTCAAATATTTAATGTATTTTTTGGCACAAATAGTATTTACATCGCTGCATTTTCTTTAACTGGAGTTTTAATGTTTTCCAAAATTAACTTGCAGCTCCCAAAATCAATCGCCATCTTTGTCTTTTTAATTTTATTCCCTTTATGTGTCATACTGCCATATATCATTAATAGCTGTCATATTTTATGGCTTAACTTGACGATTGTCTTAATTTCCATATTAACTATTTTATTTTTCTTAAGTCCGACTTTAAAATATGATTCTTACATCCCATTTTTATTTCTATACGCGATTAATTTAAATACGCAATCAAATATGTCATTCCATTCGATGATTTATGCAAGCTTATTTGGCGGTCTAACGATTGCGACGACTTATTTGATTAGTCACCGTGCTGCTAAAGATAATAATGACTTAAACGTCCTACTACAACATTTTAAAGAAAGTTTGCCTTTTATCGTCAAAATTTCCATCGCAATCTTAATCGCTTATTTCATCGGTTATGAACTAAATTACATTAAAACATCTTGGATCATCTTAACAGTGATTGCCTTAACGGAAGTGAATATCGAATATACATACAAAAAATTATATCAACGTTTTTTTGGAACACTTGTTGGTCTAGGGATTTATTTGATTTTTTTATTTGAAATCTCAAACAAATATCCTTCATCAATTCCGATTATTTTAATTTTGATCAGTTATGCTTATACTTTTGTCAATCAAAACTACTTTGTCAAAATTATTTTTGTGACCTTTAACGCGATTAACGCAGCCGTGATGAATACAGATTTAAACCTTAACCATATTTTATTTTCAAGAGTCGAATTTGTCTTCATCGGTTCGATTATTGCGATTTCCCTAGGTTTGATTTTCCATTTCATCGAAAAAATCCAATATAAATATTTTAAATAGTTAGTAATAAAAAACATCCAAAACTTGAAGTTTTGGATGTTTTTTTTATGCTTCTTTTTACCTACTAAAAAAGCCCCATGCTCAATAGAACATGGGACCATTTAAATTTGAATAAATTTATTTATTAGGCATTTTTACGACGGATGTAGAACCATACACCTGCTGATGCTACGATTACTAATCCTAAGACAACTAATCCTGTTTGGATCATTTCGCCAGTTTGTGGTAATACACCACCGTTATTACCGCGGCCGTTGTTATTTGCGTTACCGTTTTGGTTTGCATTTACGTTGCCGTTAACGTTTGTGTTGCTGTTGCCGCCGTTGTTTCCACCGTTAAAGATGTTTGTGATAAAGATAATGATGTTGTTGAAGATGTTTGTTGAACCTTCGTTATCGTTGTCTTCATTGTCTTTAACGCTTGATGATGATGTAGGTTGTGATGAACCTGTATTACCTGTATTGCCTGTGTTGCTTGAGTTGCCTGCATTACCTGAGTTACGATCAGTGTTTGTTGATTTAACTGATGATTTTGGTAATGACGATGTTGTACGGTCTGAATCTAATGGTACAACTGATGCTACTGTTGAAGCTTTTGTTGATGTAGCTGCTGAAGATTTGCTTGAACCTTTAGCTGATGATGCTA
>X398_Eurasian_Reed_Warbler__coassemble_303_pt1 | contig 16598 bp, 11 predicted proteins | sample X398_Eurasian_Reed_Warbler__metabat2_low_PE_002 | metagenome-assembled genome bin X398_Eurasian_Reed_Warbler
CTGAAGATTTGCTTGAACCTTTAGCTGATGATGCTACTGTTGAAGCTTTTGTTGATGTAGCTGCTGAAGATTTGCTTGAACCTTTAGCTGATGATGCTACTGTTGAAGCTTTTGCTGAGCTTGATGCTTTGCTGCTTGAAGCTTTTGCTGAGCTTGATGCTTTGCTGCTTGAAGCTTTTGAGCTTGATGCTTTACTGCTTGAAGCTTTTGCTGAGCTTGATGCTTTGCTGCTTGAAGCTTTTGCTGAGCTTGATGCTTTGCTGCTTGAAGCTTTTGAGCTTGATGCTTTGCTGCTTGACTTGCTGCTTGAACTTGATTTGCTGCTTGATTGAACTACTTTTTGTTTATTTTGAATATTATAGTTATTTGGTAAGTTACTGTTTACGAATTTTCCATCTTTAATGCTAAATTTATAAACAGTTTTATTTAATTCATAACCTTCTGGTGCTTTTGTTTCTTTTAACTCATAATCAGCATCTGTTAAATCAGGGAATGTTAAAATACCATCTTGATCTGAAATAACAATAGTTGATTTACCTGTTGTTTTATTTGTTAGAGTAAATTCTGCACCTGGTAATTTTTTACCTGTTGTTGAAACTTTAGCTAATACTAATGTTTTCTTGTTTTCGTCAAAACCTACTGTATCAGCACCCATATTTTGACCGTAATATTTAGTTACAGTATCATTTTTACTTAATTCATTAGATGTAACTTGGGCTTTATTGGTAATTTCATCACCGTTTTGAACATTTTCATCTGTTTTTGCATTATAAGCTAATACCCAATTTTTTCCTTTTACAATATCTGAAGGAATATTTAAAGTAAACTTTTTATTACTATTATCAATGGATAACCATTGATTTTCCAATAATTGCTGTTTTGAATAATTAGTAACTTGTCCTGTAGTTGGATCTGTAACTTTTAAATTAAAGAAATTACCATAATGAGCAGGACCTTCAATTGTATCTTCAACATTAACTGTTCCTACTACGTTATCAGTAGAAGATCCCCAGATAGCATAATTCAATTGATCTTGATTATTATTATCCCAAGAGCCTGATTTTGAAAATGTTGGTTTAGTTACAGGACCTGTTCCACCTCCACCTTGATTTGCATGACCTACAGTTACTGTAGTACTTACACCATCAATAGTTAATGTAACATCTTGATCTGAATCAGTCTTGTTTACCCCAATTGCTTCGAAGAAAAAATTAGTTGTAAAACCATTAGGTAATTTTTCTACATTATCCAAATATTCAATTTTTAATGTAGCAGGTTTTCCATCCTTAGCCGGAGTAGCAGTTAACTTAACTACATCTTTAATTTCATTACCATCTGGACCTTTAGCTGAATATGTCATAGTACGATTTTGAACATTAAATCCAAGTTGATTCAATTCATCCATTGGTAAATTAATAGTTACACTAGTACCCGGTTTAACATTTTTTCCTCCAGTTAATGTACCAGTAATTTTTACTGCTGCACCAGCAGAAACTTTTGGTTTTTCAGCTTTTAATTCTGTAACCTCAACTTTTCCTTCTGGAACATTTGTGTTTGCAAAAGTAGAAGTTACAGCTGATGCTGTTTCTGCAAACATAGGCGCTAAAAGAATAAATAGCGCAAATAGTGTTAATTTACACTTTTTAGCAATAGTTCTCAAACTATTCATAGCTTTCCTCCCTGTATTTTTTTAATAATAGTTGTTCTTATGTAGCAGCATTCAAACAACATGATAATCATATCACATTACATAGGAAGAGGAAAAGCCCTTATTAAAATAAATTGCAATTTTTTTATATCTATAAAATAATATTTTATTTAAATATTAATAATAATGTAACATTTTCTACCTTGAATTTTTACCAAAATGATATTATTATGCACTTAGATAGCAAATATTTGCTATTATTTTCAATATAAATATCATTTGTTACAAAATTGGAGGGCTATTATAGTCCTCCTAATTTTATTTCGAAATAACGCTGATCATCCACCAGCTTATTTTCAAAAAAATACTAAAAAAAGCCGCAATAAATACAATGTTGTAGTTATTGTGGCTTTTCATTTGCTTTTTATCAAAACTTTTCAACGTAAATTTATCTTCTTTTCGAATTATTTCATTTCATTATGATTTATCATTAAAAATTGATAGTTGGCAAAGAGTGCTAATAAATGTTTTTGGGGCTCCACTTTTATTAGCAAAGTTACAAGCTACTGATTAACGTTATGGTCACTCTTAATTAGGGCTTTATGAGCTTACCGTAACTCAGCCGCTACCAACTCCATCTCTTCGTTGTTGATCACTTTGTTCTTGCTGTTTTAATATAGAGGAATTATTGCATTATTGAATGCGTCTTGATTTTCACTTGCTTGATCAACAACTATCTTCTCGATACTCTTTGCTTCAACTATCGTTTTTGCCAAACACGTCTGGATCAAAATATCCCTCACGTCTCTGGCAAAGCAAGCGCAAAGTTTGCGCTTTTAATCTTGGCATCCTATTACTGCGTAGAATGCCAAGATCAATGACAAAGTCACTTAATTTACACTCTTTTGCCTTGCTATCATCGCATTTAATCAACAATTTAGAAAAAAATTACAATTTTTTTCTAAATAGGGGTTGCATAATAATATGTATTAATGTTATGATAACTGTGGAAGCGTTAGAAGATACGTAGCAGATCTTCTAAGAATGTTCCTCATATTTTTTTACTAGTTATTTGACTAGTCAGAATCATATATTTAACCAATAAAATAAGCAACTTGTATTTGTGATGGTAGAGTACCATTTTATTAGCCTGTTTCTGAGACAATATCTTGGTCTGTTTGTTCCAATGTATCTGTCACAGATGCAAGTTGTTCTTTTTTTATGCTTAAATATCTTTTTTTGCGCATAAAGACTATTCTTACTCGACCATATCATCTTTCTTTTAACTACTGACTTATTAAGCTGCTTTGTACTACCAAGCTACTTATAATTTATCAGAATCATTTCACATATTCAATCATTTATCGTTATTTTTTATTATTTTATTATCATTTTTTTGTTTAACCAAATTTTAATCTAATTATTTCCTTTATTTTTTCTAACCTTGAAAACAACCTATTTCTCTACACACTAAATCTTTTCGAAATTATTTATCAAAAATCGCTTTTCTCATTTTTCTGAAGTTAATAATTGTGAAAAATATTTTATATCGTTGTTAACTCTTCTCCACCGCTACAATCTCTATCTTGGTCCGATTTTTAGACCTTGCATAACATTTTATTGATGATTAAATAACGCAAAAAACCAGGATAAATCCTGGTTTAGTGTTATATTTTCGCTTGTCTTTCTTTGGACAAGGTCATAATTTGTTGATAAATTTGCTTAATATCGTCGTTATTTTGTGCTTGTTTGTCAATTTGCGCATATATCGCTTGTTCTCGTGTGTTTTGGAGCACGGCTAATTGCTGTTCTTTCTTGATTTGCCCGATGGCATCCGTTAAAGCAAATCGTTGATCAAGTAAGTCAATAATTTGCTGATCGATTTGGTCGATTTGCTGGCGTTTTTCGGATAACATTTTATTTTTTCTTCCGACTAAAAGTCGCTTTCAAGCCACGGCCCATCACTTGGAAAAATGATAATGAGCGGACGATATTATCAGCACCTACGTATTTGCGCATTGTTCTTAGTAAGAGTTTTGGTTGGCGCGCCGCAAATGTATAGCGGCCGTTATATTTCGTTTGAATCGAAAAGCGTGGCATCCATTTGCCGTTAAAGACGACTGAGACGATGACTTGGTCGACTTGATCCCACGGAATTTGGATATAGTCATTGACGTCTTTATTGTTATAAAATTCAAACGCTTTATCACCAATCATAATTTTGCCGTAACTTGGCAATCCTAAAAATGATGTCCCTTCCATCGTTAAATCAACTTGATGATTATATGATTGAACCATAATTTATCTCCTTAACTATAGGAAAAGTTGGCCTTAGTTTTAAGGCCAACTTTATTGTAACTTATTATCTTATAATAGACCAATGTAGTGACAAACAACACCTAGTGCGAATAATCCTAAGATAATCCAAATTGGACTAACTTTTTTCTTAAGTAACCACATACATGCAAATGTTAATAGTAAACCAGCTAAACCTGGAATTAAGTCATCTAAGTTTTGTTGTAATGTTGTAACTTTGTGTGATGTTAATGATAAACCATCTTGTTGTTGGATTAAAGCTTCTTTAATCCCTTTAGCGCCACTTGGTAAATCTTTCCAGTTAATATAAGCGCCTTTTTGTAACTCGACATCAGAAATGACTGGTGTGAATTTGACTGTTACCCAACGTTCAACTAAAGATCCTAAGACAAACATACCCATGATTGAAGCACCTTTAGTTACTTTTTGTAACATACCACCTGATAAGTCATCAGAAATTTTATTACCTGATTGGTAACCAAATTCTTGTGTGTACCATAAGAAAGCAGCACGAATAATGTTCCATGCTAGGAAGAAGATAATTGGGCCAAGGATATTACCTGACATCGCCATACTTGCTCCTAAAGCACCTAACATCGGACGAATTGTAAACCAGAAGACTGGGTCACCGATACCGGCTAAAGGTCCCATCATACCGATTTTCACACCTTGGATTGCTTCGTTATCGATCGCTGCTCCGTTAGCACGTTCTTCTTCTAAAGCTAATGTTACACCGATGATTGGTGCAGCAATATATGGATGTGTATTGAAAAACTCCATATGACGTTTTAATGCTGCTGCACGGTCTTCTTTTGTTTTATATAATTTTTTGATAGCTGGTACCATTGAATAGGCAAACCCACCATTTTGCATACGTTCGTAGTTCCATGAACCTTGGATAAATGTTGAACGCCATGATACAGCTAAACGATCACGTTTTGATAATTTCACTTCACTCATTATTTCGGCCCCTTTCTAATAGTCATCTAAAATATCACCAAGTGGATCACCTGTTGCAGCGTTACCACCATTTGATGAAGCAGCTTTTTCTGATAAGTTTAAGTAAATTAAGGCTAAAGCAACACCGATAACTCCAATTGCTAATAATGTTAAGTTTGTAATTGCAGCAATTGCAAAACCAATTGCGAAGAATGGCCATACTTCTTTGTTTGCCATCATATTAATAACCATTGCGTAACCTACCGCTACGACTAAGCCACCACCGATAGCTAAACCATCAGTTAGTTTTTGTGGGATAAAGCCTAACCATTGTTGAACAACGCTTGCTTTGATTGCAAGTAAGGCTGCTGCTGGTAACATAACACGTAAACCTTGCATCGCAATACCGACATATTGCCAGAAGTCAATCATGCGTAAGTTACCATTTTCAGCTGCTTTATCCATCGCATGTGAGATGAACACAGCTAATGTACGAGCTAAAATTGTTAAAACTAAACCTGCCATTGCTAATGGTACGGCAACCGCAATCGCTGTACCCATTTTTGATTGTACAGCACCGTCTTTAACGAAAATAATCGCTGCTGCAACTGAAGCGAAGGCTGCATCGGGCGCTACAGCGGCACCAATGTTTGCCCAACCTAAAGCGATTAATTGTAATGAACCGCCAAGCATAATACATTCTTTTACGTTACCTGTTGCTAAACCAATTAATGTACATGCAACAAGTGGCTGTTGAAATTGAAACTCATCTAAAATACCGTCCATACCAGCTAGGAATGCGACGATTAAAACTAAAACAATTTGAAGTACGTTTAAATCTCCCATTGTTATCCTCCTATTTCATATTTAAGCCTTCACGAGCTTTATCTAAAATTTTGTCCATATCTTCAGGTGAGTCACTTGGTACTTTACGAACGTCAAATTTCACACCTAATTTTTCTAATTCTTCGTAAGATTTTACATCTTCTGGACTAAATGATAATACTTTATTCGCTGCGTATTTACCTTCTGAGTGCGCCATTGAACCGACGTTTAACTCTTTAATATCTACGCCACCACGAATAGCTTCTAAAGCATCTTCTGGATTTTCAAATAGTAATAACGCACGTGTGTTACCAAAGCGTGGATCTTTTGCGACTTCAATCATTTTCTTGATTGGCACAACGTTAGCTTTGATTCCTGGTGGTGCAGCTTGCATGATTAAGTTTTTACGTAGTTTGTCTTTTGCGACTTTGTCAGATACAACGATGATACGTGTAGGGTTTGTCGCTTTTGACCAACCTGTCGCTACTTGACCGTGTAAGAGACGACTATCGATACGTGCTAAGACGTAATCAATTTTACCATCGCCAAGTACTGTCCCTTCAGGAATTGCGCCTGTTGGTTCTTCACTTTGTGGTTCTGCTGAGCTTTGTGCTTCTTGTGGTTGTAAGTCTTCAGGGAAAACTTTAACACCATCTTTAGCCGTTGGGATAATGCTTTTTGCGATTTCACGCGCTGAATCCATTGAGAAGCGTCCTGTATATGCTTCGATGACCATTGGTAAATTCATCCCAGCGACGATAGCCCATGGTTTGTCTGGATTTTCTCCCATTAAGTTACTTGCTTGGTTAAATGGAGTACCACCCCATAAATCAACTAAAAATAAGACTTCATCTTGATTATCAAACGTTTTGATAGCCTCTTCCATTTTGCTGCGAATGTCATCAGGACCTTCACTTGGCATCAATGTCACAGCTTTAACGTTTTCTTGTTCACCGAAAATCATTGAGCCTGACTGAAAGATACCTTCAGCAAAACTACCATGGCTTGCTAAAATAATACCGACCATGTTTGCTATTACCTCCTATAAAGTAGTTTTATTTTCAATACATTAAGTATTAAAGCCCATCAGTTAAGACGAGTTGCTTATCAGTTAGTAATTTCCAAAGATCTTTGCTTTTATCTTGAAAAACTTTCCGGACCTCGAGTTGAATGTGTTGCTCATGTAAAAATTGGAACAATGCGACATCAGCTTGATCCACCGCAATCGCTTCGGTAATCATTTGTTTACCGGGAGCAAATTTTAATGATCCGATATTAATACTGTCCAACGCCAAACCTTGCTTGACTAAAAAACAAGCATCTTTGACAGTGGGCACAATAATCATCGTTGATAATTGCTCAAAGCGCGGATCGACTAATAAATGACGCATTTGCTCTTGTGTGATGATTTTCAAATTTAACCAATGGGGTGTCACAGTTTCCATCATTTTATATTGTAAGGAACCTGATTGTACGTCATCAGTCATCACAATGACATCACTCACGCCTAATGCTTTCACCCAATTAGTAGTAATTTGACCATGCACAAGCCTACTATCAATTCGTAATAATTTAACCGGCATTTTTTCACCTCAGTGCAACTAAACGTCTTCGTTTTTATAAAAGCAAAAAACGTGCCAATTTTGTGTACATATGTTATTTAAGACTTTTTAAAGAAAAAACGATACACTGTATTAGTGTATCGTTTGCTAGTGTGCCGATTTTTTAAATTTGTGTATCTAATAGTGTCGAAATGTAATACACTTCGCCTGCTGGCACTTGAATATTTAATTGGACTTCTAAATTTGTCGTCGCTTGTTGTAAAACATCATAATTGACATTTTGCTCTAAGCTTTTCGTTTCTGTCGCGGTAATCGTCAATGGTTCTTGGCGTAATAACCGTTCGACCATCCCTGCTAAATGGACGACTAAATTTAAGCGTAATTCTTCGGGTAAAATCGTCTGCCAATTGTCTTTACAATAATCAAAATAATGTTGGAATAAGGGCAATAATTTTTTCGGATTAATAAATGTAAATGATTCGGCTAATAAGTCAATTAATTCGTGCTGCGTCACATCTTCTATTTGTGTATCTGCCGCGACAAGTTGTTTAATTAATAACTTGCCTTCTTTCGCTAAAAAATGCTCAATCGTTAAAAACGGAATATCTTCTTGTGGTGCCTTCAAACCAATAGCAGCGATGATTTGATAATCTGCCATAATTTTGGGGATCATCTCATCCATTTCGACGACCGAGATTGGCATGACTTCGATTTGTTGGCCCGCTAAAAGCTCTTCGACTTGTTGTTGCAAACGTTTGGCTGTCCCCGTCCCTGATGAGCAAATCGTCAAAATGACTTTCGGCTTGCCTTCTGTTTTATTTGAAGCAATGGTCCGCGAATATCCTCTAAACGAGCGTAACTCTTGGTACGTGTCATCAAGTGACAAGTCACTTCCTAATGATGTTTTTCGCGCTGCTTCTAAAACCATCGCTGTTGTCACCATATCTAAACTTTTCACTTTGATTTTCAACTCTTTTGATAACTTACTTGCCATCGTCACTAAAGAACCCATATCGGCAAGCAGTAAGACGCCATGGCCATAGTTAACTTCTTGGACTTTTTGCTTAATGCCTTCAAAAGCGTCACTTGGATTCATATCTAGTGGCATATCAAACGCACGTAAATGATCGACATTCAGTAGTTGAGTCACGACATTGACCATTGATGAAGCCGTCGCATTACCATGCGCGACAACGACGACACCGATTTTATTAATTTTATGATTTGTTGTTTTTAGTGAAATTAATAACGTAGCTAAATAATAAAATTCCGAAATTGGGACTTGAATTTGGTATTTACGTTCTAAAAAGTGTTTCAGCTTTTGGCTCATTTCTAGCTCTTTTGGATAGTCATTGACTAAATCTTGCAAGTTGCTTGGGACATCTTCTAGTGTATCCCCGACTTGCTCCCGCTTCATAAACGAACTCAAATGCAAACTCATCGCATAAATGAAATTTTTACTCACTGGATAATTTTCTGCTTCAAGTAATTGTTTCATTTGATTTGTCATCGCGATAATTTCGTGATCGACAATGTCAGCCAAATTATTTTCAACACTTGGCCCCTTTTTTTGATAAAAAGTTTTTAAATGAACATTAATATCCGTCGTAATGAAATTATAAATTTCTTTTGGATCGACGCCTTCTTCTTTTAAAATCGCCGCTTTGTCCCCAATAATTTCGTATAAATTATATGGTAATTCATAAGCATCTTCTTCTAAGACACTAATTTCTTTTTGCGGCATAATTAGTTGCTCATATTCTAAATATGGCGTCAAGCGTGCTTGTAATGCTTTGTTTTCTGATAATTTTGTCAAACCTTCTTTGATTTGAGGCGTCAATAAATCAAGTGTTAATTGGATGGTCTCTTGATTCATGTGATGTAAAAAACCACGTGCACAAACAAGTTGGACATTTGATTTTAACTGCCCGACATTACCGTACGCGACACTACCTAATAACGCTTTTGCGACGTCTTCTTTTAGTAAAAACTTTTTATTGACGCGGGTCGCTTCCAACTGCAGCATCGTTTTCATCAAATCGACTTGCTCTAGGGCTGGTCGTTCGTGAAAGTTTGGTAATTGGATCGTAATCGGGATTCGCCGCATAAAAGTCGATAATAAATTCGAATTTGGGTCTTCGGTCGTCGCACAGACGATACGGACATCTGCATGATGTTGTTTCTCGACTTCCCCTAGCCGTGAATATTTGCCGTGATCCATAAAATAAAAGATCATTTCTTGGCCTTCTGGGGGTAAGCGATGGACTTCATCTAAAAAAAGCATGCCCCCGTCTGATTGTTTGATTAAGCCTTCAGTTGTTTCTTCCGCCCCCGTAAAGGCTCCTTTGACATAACCAAATAAATGCGCCATTAATAAATCCGCATTATGCGCATAGTCCGCACAGTTAAAGACTGTTAAATTTTGCTTACCATCAATCACATGGTGGTCTTTAGCATATTGAAACATCGTGTGCACAAATAACGTTTTCCCAGTCCCTGTTTGCCCTGTAATTAGGCAGTTTAAGCCTTTCGGTGGGTATAAAATCGCGGCTTTAGCTTGTTCGATTTGTGTTTTCATACTCCCTTGATAACCTATAATTTTATCAAAGACAAAACTTTCTTTTGTTTCAAAAGCTGCAGTTTGAGTATTAGCTTGTGTTGGCGGGACGTTTGGTTGCACTTGTGTAGCTCCCGCTATCGTCTCCTGCTCTTGCTCGTAATATTGGTAATAGACGGGCCGCGTATCTGTTTTAGTAATGCGACCTGCGCGCACTAGTTGATTTAAAATTTTACTGACATTTGGCCGCTGCAATGTTAAAGCTTCGGCAATTTCTGTCGTTGTCGCTTGTTTATGTTGTGCTAAATATTGTAAAATCCGATCTGCTCGCTTCATAACTTCACCCCTAGCAAAAAAGAGTTGAGCTTTTGGTGCCTCAACTCTTTTATGAATTTATTAAAAGAAAATACCAAAAATTGTTAGTAGCAACTGAAAGACAATGATGATATAAACATTTTGGCGCACATAATACATTTGTAAATCGGTTTTCGTTGTTTGTAAATATTTACGTAAGTTAATCACTAATTTAGGATACATTAACCAAATAAAAATCACTGTCCATGGCATATCATTTAAATAAATCGCAATACATGGTAATAAACACGCTAACCCTGTCGCAATTTCCATCACCATAAAGGTCGTATTAAAGCCCATCATCGTCGCCATTGTAGTCATTTTGTCGTTATATTCAGCTAATTTTTGATTGTATACAAATTGCATACATGCTAAAGCTAAGACGACTGGTAATGAAACCCATAAAATTAAAATATAAAATGATAAAATATTGGTCACTTCAAAATAAACTTGGCTATATGTAATAAAAACTGTCACAAAATAACCGACCCCAAAACTATATACAAGCTCATTTAATGATGTTTGCCATAATGGTTTAGGTCCTACTGCATATAGGAAAAAGAGCAGTAATGCTAAGGCAAACGGGAAAATGACGCCAAGTGTCGTAAATTGGTACAAAATCACGACCATTAAGATGGCGATACTTAAAGTACTCACCGCCAAAATGCGGACTAATTTAAGTGGGATTTGCGTTTTAATTCCTTTGATCATTTCTAATTCGAAAAACCATTTATGTTTATATAATGACAACACGTGATATGAATTAACAGCGATCCCCGCTAAAATCACGATGAGTGCCGTATATAAAAATAACGGAATGTTGATTAAATCAAATTTGTAAAATGACTCAACGGCGCCTAAAAAAATAGGTGCTAATAAAATCGTAATGATTGATTTAACTTGGGTAATTTTTAGCAGTGATTTAATTTCCATAAAATCTCTTCGTCTCCTAGTAAGTTACTCTCTTATAGTATAGCGTATTTTACTTGGAATTGCTTTCTTTTTTCTTGCGACCGACTGCTTTCCGTAACATATCGCCTGGTTTAACAGGATGTTTCACCGGCATCGTCAAAATCATCATAGGATTTGGTGCGACTGTAATTTCTTCGCCGTCTTCGTTCCACATTTGTTCGACGGTTTGTTCGTGGTGCGTGAAACCAGGTCCATAAAATTCGATTTGTTCACCGACTTTAAAGCGGTTTCGTTGACGAATCGTCGCCATTTTTGTTTCTTCATCATAAGCTAAAACTTCACCGATAAATTTAAACACTGGGATTTTGCGGCGTTCACCAAATAATTGTGCATTTTCGTCAGGAATACCATAATAAAAGCCTGTACTTAATTCTCGTTGTGCGACTTTCCATAATTCGTCGATCCATTCTTGTTTTAATTCATAATTATCTGGATCCGCCAAATAACTATCAATCGCTTTCCGGTATACATTGACTACTGTCGATACGTAGTGAATGGTTTTCATGCGGCCTTCGATTTTGAAACTATCGACACCCGCTTCGATTAAATCAGGAATATGTTCAATCATCGCTAAATCAACCGCACTCATTGAAAATGGCTCGTCTTTAATTTCCGCTTCTTCAGTCAAACTCCGGTGTTCGCCGGCAAATGGCATATCAAATAACTCATATTTCCAACGGCATGACTGTGAACAGCCGCCACGGTTAGCATCGCGCATTGACATATGGTTTGATAATGTACAACGCCCAGAATACGAAATACACATTGCTCCGTGAATAAAAGACTCGATTTCAATATCTGTATTATCACGGATGTAATTAATTTCATCAATTGACATTTCGCGGGCTAAGACGACCCGACTTAAACCTTCTTCTTGCCAAAATTTAAAAGTTTCGACGTTAGTTGTTGAAGCTTGCGTTGATAAATGGACTTCTAAACCAGGTGCTTCTTCTAAACAAATTTCAATCATCGAAGGATCTGAGACAATGACAGCAGTAATCCCAATATCACGCAATTTTTTGAAAAATTCGCCGACACCAATCGTATCGCCTTCGTGCGCTACGATGTTCGCTGCGACATGGACGCGTGCGTTATGCGCATTCGCATACGCTACTGCTTCCGCCATTTCTTCGTATGTAAAATTACCAGCGCGACTCCGTAAGCCGTAGTTTGTCCCACCGATATAGACAGCGTCTGCACCGTAATCAATTGCTTTTTTTAATTTTTCTAAAGTACCACCGGGCGCTAACAGCTCGGGTCGTTTAATTGCTCGTTTCATTTTATTCTCTCCTTATTTAACATCATCTGCACTATAATGGAAAAAGCCGTCATCCAAACCGCGTTCTACTGGGTGCAATTGTTCGACTTGTTGACTTAAAAGTGCGGCTTTATTAGCTGACCAGTCACCAGCTTCTAATGCTTCTTTAGCTTGGACAAATAATTTAGCGATTTCAACAAACTTGTCCCCTTTTGTATAAAGGCCATCTAACTTCCAATGATCATAATTATATGTATGTAATTTATCTAATTCATTCATTAAATTTAAATCATTATTTGCAAAAATATGTGTCCCATGCTCATCTTCAAAAATAGAATAATGGGTTTCAGGGTCATTTGGTTCTGAAATAAATAACCCACGTTCATATGAAGTATCATTATTGGCCGGAGTAATAAAGTTATAATAATTTGTTACAAGTGGGCGCAATGATTGGTGGATACATGTCGCACCGTAAACTAAAATTTCGGCAAATAATGGTTGCTCGATGCCCGCACTTAAAGGAATCATTTCTTCAAAAGGTACTTCTCTTCCTAACACAGCTCCGACTGCACCTTTTTTACCCCAAAAGTTGATTTGTTTAGCATTGGTCATCAACATTTGGTTATTCATAATAAATGGAATTTGAATTTGTTCTTGTTTTAATAAATATAAAACACCTGTATCGCCAATTTCGAGATAATCTGGCTGCAGTTGTTCTAATTGATGTAAATAAGCAGGCAATTCCGACATTTTGTCTTTATGGAAAATTGCATTTAAAGCAATTGTTACAGTTTTCTTTTTGGCATGTGCCAGTTCAATAATTTCTTGCATTTCTGCTAAAGTAAATGAAGCGGGTAAACGTAAACCATAACGCTTGTCCCCAATATAAATATTATCAATACCACTGTCCATTAATTGTCGTGCTTGCTGCACGGACTCAGCGGTTGCTGAAATTTGTATCATATTTTCCTTCCTCCCAAGGTTTATCTAAAAAAATCCTATCATAACTTTAAAAGATACACAATAATTTCTCGGTCATACACAAAAAGACTTCAATAGCTGGCATGGCCAAACTATTGGAGTCTTTTTGACGAGTTTTATTTATCGGCTACTTTTGTATAAAATTCGTTATTTTTATAGCCGATTGTGATTTTACTTGCTGGTGCTAGCTGGTTTTCTAATAATAAATCAGCTAAGCGGTCTTCGATTTCTTTTTGAATCGTGCGGCGTAATGGTCGAGCACCATATTCGACGTCAAAGCCTTCTTTAGCAATAGCTTTAATAGCTGTCTGCGTAACTTTTAATTCGTATCCTTGTTCCGCTACACGTCGCGCTACATCACTGATCATTAGCTTCACAATTTGCGCAATTTGTTCTTCTTTCAATGAATGGAACACTACAACTTCATCGATACGGTTAATAAATTCAGGACGGAAATGTTGTTTCATCGCTTCCTGCATTTTTTTCGCCATCGCCTCGTCATTAATCGTCGTTTGCGCGCCAAAACCAACTTGCTTGTCATCGCGTAATTCCGTCGCACCTAAGTTTGATGTCATAATAATAATCGTATTTTTAAAGTCTACATGTCGCCCTTTCGCATCTTTTAAATAACCATCATCCAGTACTTGCAGTAAAATATTAAAGACTTCTGGATGGGCTTTTTCGACTTCATCGAATAAAATGACAGAATATGGTTTATGTCGCACTTGTTCCGTTAGTTGGCCACCTTCTTCGTAGCCGACATAACCAGGTGCTGAGCCGACTAGCCGTGAGACATTTTCGCGACTCATAAATTCACTCATATCGACCCTAATTAAAGCATCTTCAGAACCAAATAAAAATTCGGCAATTGTTTTTGCTAATTCGGTTTTTCCGACCCCTGTTGGTCCTAAAAACATAAATGAACCAATTGGGCGTTTCGGATCATTTAAGCCGCTACGTGACCGACGAATCGCCCGAGCAACGACATTGACTGCCTGCTCTTGCCCGATTACTCGGTGGTGTAACTCAGTTTCTAAGTTTAACAAACGTTTACTTTCTGATTCTTGCATTTGACTAGCAGGAATGCCTGTCCATTGAGCTAATAATTCTGCAATATTCGTCGCTGTAATTATCGGTGCTTTTTTATTTGCTTGCCGTTTTTCTAAGCGTTCTTGTTTTTTTATCACATCTTGCTGCTCACTACGGATTTTTTTTGCGGCCTCAAAGTCATTTTCGATAATGGCTTGGCGTTTTGCTGTTTCGAGTTGTTGCCATGCTTTTTGTAGCTCGCTTAATTTTTTATCTAGACTATCTTCTGCTAAATTAGCTGTCGAACTAGCCTCATCCATTAAATCAATCGCTTTATCTGGTAATTTGCGGTCTGATAAATAACGATCTGATAATTTAGCTGCTGCTTCAATCGCTTCATCGGTCAACACGACATGATGATATTTTTCGTATTTTTCTTTTAATCCTTGCAGCATTGTAATTGTTGTGTCAACACTTGGTTCATCAATATCAATCGCTGCAAAGCGGCGTTCAAACGCACGATCTTTTTCGATATATTTTTGGTATTCATCGTAAGTCGTCGCACCCATAATTTGGATTTCGCCGCGTGATAATGCTGGTTTTAAAATATTTGAAGCATCGACTGACCCTTCTGAACCACCTGCCCCGATCAGTGTATGCAACTCATCGATAAATAAAATAATTTCTGGATGTTGTCTTACTTCTTCAATAATATTTTTCATCCGATTTTCAAATTCGCCGCGATATTTTGTCCCTGCAACGACACTACCCATGTCTAACATAATAATTTGTTTATTAATGAATTTTTGTGGTACATCGCCTGTCGCAATGCGAATCGCAATTCCTTCTGCAATAGCTGTCTTCCCAACGCCAGGTTCACCTCGGAATACCGGATTATTTTTAGTCCGTCGACCTAATACTTGTAGCGCACGCGTAATTTCTTGATCACGGCCAATCACGGGATCTAACTCACCATTACTCGCCATTTTTGATAAATTACGTGAAACTTGTTCTAAATTAGGTAAGCTTGCTGCTACCTCTTCTTCTTGACCACTTAACACTTTCGTTAGTTCCGGATTATTTGCTGAGCCAATTTGTTCTAATAATTTTTGGATCATTTTTTCCCGATTATTAGTCAATTCATCAATAATTTGACCCGCAATTGATTGATCTTGTAATAACAAGGCTAATAATAAATGCAGACTATTCGCATTTTCATCACCAAATTTTTCAATTTCCTTCACTGTTTGATTAAGGACAAAGCGGACTTTACTTGATAGTGGCACATAAGCTAATTCCACTGGTGTTGAATTTTCTAAGTATGTTTCGACAATGGCTGCGACATCGCCAATGCTAATATTTTCATTCATTAAAAATTCGGCAGCGGCTGTATCTTTTGTCATCAACATTGCTTCTAATAATTCCGCTGTTGTCACACTTGGTTGATGTTGTTTTTTCGCAATTCTTTGGGCTTTATTTAAAATACTTTTGATTTCACGATTAAATAAATCACTCATAATAACTACCCCTCATCTTTCCACTCATAACGTAAAAATTCTAACCATCGTTTTGTTAAATTAGCACGAACACTTTTCGAATTATCACACGTTAAAACATCAGGTGAAATTAGTCCTAAAAACATTTCACATTCACGATACGATACGAGTTTCACTTCGTATAAATACTGTACCATTTTTTTGACATTTTCATATGATAATTCATTTGGGACTTCGATTAATAATTGTTCGACTTGTTCGATACTACATTGCGTCATTCTTGTAATCCGAATATAACCACCGCCACCACGCTTACTATCTACTAAATAGCCTTTAGCTACCGTAAACCGCGTCTTAATCACATAATTAATTTGTGATGGTACACAATTAAAATGTTCTGCAATTTCTTGGCGTCTTAACTCCACTTGATTATGATTATTTAATGACTCTTTGATATACAGTTCAATTTCATCTGAAAGATTATATTTTCCCATCTTCATCATACCTTTGACTTTCTTTGACCATTGTACCAAAAAAATATAAAAGTTTCCAATATTTAAAAAAAAACTTGAATTTCTGATGAAATCCAAGCCCATAATGAAAAAAATCGGGAAGACAGGATTCGAACCTGCGACCCCATGGTCCCAAACCATGTGCTCTA